>OHIY01000028.1_pt1 | contig 87165 bp, 87 predicted proteins | sample 1568351 | NCBI WGS metagenome assembly OHIY01 (sample SAMEA3879547, study PRJEB24766) | human gut metagenome | biome: human-associated habitat; feature: feces | place: USA | collected 1985/1987 | reverse complement strand
CCTGGCGATGACCTCGTTGATTTCGGCATCGTGCTCCAGAAGCCTGTCCTGAAGGGGAACCGGAGTGCTGCAGGCCGCGACGGAAAGGGCGCAGAGCAGCATACCATAGAAAGATTTGCGCATTGGTCCGTTTGTGTTAGTTAATTACTCAACACAAATCTATCATACGCCGGACAACAAGTCAAAAGGGGCTGGACGATATTGATGCTTCTTGTACGATTTTGTCGGAAATTATTCCCTGTACTGGCTTGGAAGCATGCCGAACTTCTTCTTGAACAGATTCGAGAAATGCGAGGCCGAGCTGAATCCGACCATTTCCGCAACGGCGGATATCTTGTATTTTCCGCTTCGGAGAAGTTCGAGGGACTTGTTGAGCTTGTAGGTGGTGAAGAACTCGTTCGGGGTCTGGCCGACTATGGCCTTTATCTTATAGAAAAGCTTGGTCCGGCTGTAGCCCAGTTTGGCGCTTATGGTGTCCACGTCGAGTTCGCCCTGGCTCAGGGACTCCTCCATGATGGCATAGAGCCTTTCGAGGAACTGCTTGTCCTTGTCGGAGGTGCCGTTTATGGTCTCTTCCGGCATCTTCGTCGTGTTCTGGAAAATCTTCTGCAGCCTGCGGCGGTTCTCGAGTATTGACGAGAGCACCGTGAGCAGGTAATTGTTGTTGAACGGCTTGACCACGTAGGCGTCCGCTCCTTCCGACAGGCCGGTGATCTGGTCCTGTATCGTGGCCTTTGCTGTAAGGAGCACTATGGGGATGTGGCTGGTGGAATCGTTCTCCTTCACCATGCGGCAGAACTGGTAGCCGTCCACGTCCACCATCATGACATCGCAGATCACGATGTCGGGCATCTTCTTGGTCATCAGCGCGTAGCCGCTGACGGCGTCGTAGCGGAAATCGACCGCATAGTCCTTCTCGAGCAGCATCTTGAGATAGTGCACCATCTCATAGTCGTCGTCGATTATGAGCACGGAAGGCTTTTCTTCCTTCCCCTGGCTTTCGTGGCCGCTGACTATGAATTCGCTCTGGACGGCCTGTCCTTCGATGGCCGCGAAGGTGCTTTGCTCTCCGCCCTTTTCCGAGTCGCGGTAGGATGCCTCGCCTGCGGGAAGGGTTATGGTGAAGCCCGAGCCCCCTCCCGGCATGTTCCTGACGCTGACGGTCCCGTGGTGTATGCCTGCCAGGGCGCGCGTGTAGTAAAGGCCTATGCCCGAGCCGGAAGCGACTTTCCTGCCTTCCCTGGCGCGCGTGAACCTCTCGAATATGGCTTCGTGCATTTCATCGGGAATGCCTATCCCGGTGTCTTCCACTTCCAGATGCAGCATGTCTCCGACCATTCCGGCCCTGACTGTCACCTTTCCGGACGGAGGCGTGTATTTCAGCGCGTTGGAGATGAGGTTGAACATCATCTTCTCGACCTTGTCGCTGTCTATCCAGGCGTTCAGGGGCTTTTCGCAGCCTTCGAGGTGGAGGTCTATGGACTTCTGTTCCGCTCCGACAGCGAACATGTCCGCTATCCTGTGCATCAGCGAAGCGACGTTGCAGGGCGAAACCGAAAGCTGCAGGGCGTTGTGGTCTATCTTGTTGAAGTCCAGCATCTGTGTCACGAGCTTCGTCATCCTGGCCGAATTCCGCTGGATGACCTTGACCAGGCGGGCTTCGTTGCCTCCTATCCTGTCGGAAGAGGCGAGCGATTCCACCGCTCCGTTCACCAGGGTCAGCGGCGTGCGGAATTCGTGGGACATGTTGCTGAAGAAGTCTATGTTCTCCCTGAACCTTTCGTTCTCCTCCTGACGTCTCCTTCTCTGGCCGAGCAGGATGAAGAGCGCCAGGGCGGCCGCAATTGCTGACGATGCCAGAATATAGTGGTATGCCGGCCTGCGTATGTGCAGGCGCAGAAGTATGGGCTCACCTTCGACGCCCGTGGCCACGTCCGCAGCCTTCACCTCGATTCTGTTGGTCCCGAAATGAAGCCTGTACAGCGGTATGCCCGGGGAGTTCATCAGCCTGAGCCAGTCACCGCCGCCTATCCTGTAGAAATAGTTCGTCGCCCTGTTGGAGTACCATTCGAGGCAGGAGGGGTAGAGGGACATCTGGGTGGGGTGCGAGGTGAACCTCAGCTTCACCGTGTTGCCCGCGTGCTCCGAATTGAAGCGCGACACCATCCTGTCGGATGAGCAGAGTATAATGCTCAGGGGGCCCATGTCATGTCCGGGGCCTTCCTCCGCCATTTCGTTGAGCCGGAGGAAATGCCTGTTGTGCTTCAGGAAGACCTGCCCGTCCGGCATGGTGACCATGGCTTCCTGCGTCTCTCCCGAGTTGCCCCAGAGGTTAAGGAAACGGCCGTCCTTGAAAATATGGATTCCCGAGGTGGTGTTTATGTATACTATGCCCTTGCAGTCTTCGGTCACGGAGATGACGAGACATTTCTTCAGCGGCTCCGGGTGGAAGTACAGGTCGTTCTTCCTGTCGTAGATGAGCAGCCCGTTGTCGGAGGTCGACACCCATATCCGTCCGGAGCTGTCCTCGTACAGGTTGTTGATGAAAAGCTGCTTTATGTCGCGCGGGAGCCGGGTCAACCTCGGCTTTCCGTCCTTGGGGTCGAGCAGGACGATGCCGATGTCGGAGAAGCCGAAGGCTATGGTGCCGTCGCCGAGCACTATGCTTTTCCATCCGTCTATGCTCGTGTCCGGCAGACCTTCGGTGATTTTCCGGAAGTCCTGCACCGACGTCCTGCCGGCGGGAGCATGATAGATAGCTGCGCCCGCTCCGGAAATCCAGAGCCCTCCGCCGGAGTCGAGGCTGCCCGAAGCTTTCGGATTGAAAGAAATGTCGTAGGTGCATTCCAGCTCAGGGCCGGATTCCGGTGAGGCGTCGAGAAGGAAGATGCTGCCATAGGTGAAGAGCAGCATGTGGCCGTCGTCGTATGCGGTCAGGCGGACGTGCTGTTCCGGGATTTTGCCGGTGATCGAGCTTATAGGGTATTCTCCCACCAGCCTGTTCTCGGAATATGAGAACTTGAGCAGGATGAAGTCCGTCGTGACTGCCCAGATGATGTCACCCTGGTTCTCGATGTCCGTTATGTTCCGTCTTTCGAGTTCGGTGAGCAGCGGCCTGTTGCCTATGACGACCGCCCTGGACAGGTCCTCCGAGGCGGTGGCCACGCTTTCCATAATGACAGGCTTCCCTGAAAGGAAGCTTATCCTGTCCTGGCTGCTGCGGTAGTCTATCCATACGGACCCGTCATCGTCCACGGACAGGCCGACCTTCTCCCCGGTCGGCTTCAGGGCCATCATCTTCTTGAAGGAGCCTTCGTTCCTGTCAAGCCTGAACAGGAATAGCCTGGACACGGCATATATCTCTCCGTCGGAGCCCTGGTCCATGTCCAGGATATAATGGTTGCTGTCTTCCAGCCCGTAGTGCATGAAGGTGCGTGAGGGGAAGTCGTATCTGTCGATTCCCAGCTGCGTGGCCACCCAGATGTCGCCGTGCGTGTCGGCCATTATCGAGTTGACGTGGGAGGAGGAAAGGCTGCCGGGGTCGTCCGTGCGTATGCACTGCACGTAGTTGGTGCCGTCATAGATGAACAGCCGGTTGGAACTCCTGACCCATCTGTAGCCGTACCTGTCCTCTATGGTCTGCGAAGGGGTGATGTCGGCCACCTCGGCGGAAGACATTATGGTCATGTAGTCATGGATTTCCGACGGGTCGACGGCGTCCCTGCCGCAGCCTGACAGCAGCGGGACAAGAATCGCCAGAATCAGCCGGAACAGTGTTCGCGTGGTCATACAGGAGAGCAAAGGTAGCAAAATTTTATTTCCGCCTCCATGTCCCGGCGCTTTGTCCTTTTGCGCGGAATATCGTATATTGTAACGGAATAACTTATAGCTTATGGGACTGTTCGATTTCATGTTCAAGGAGAACAAGCCGGCCTCCGAGGTAGTTTCGATTGAATATTGCGGCGGCAATTCGGAGGATGTGCCCGGAACCTACAACAACGCGGTGGTGGTGGGCGCGAAATATTTCTTCGCCCGGGTCCGCGTCAATGTCAACAGAACCTCCGAGATAGTCTGGAGGGCGCGTTTCATGATGTCCATGGGCAATGTCGTCCATCCGAGGGAGGACGCGCCGCAGGGCTATGTCCTGCAATGCAGGTACAAGGTCCCGATAGAGCAGGGGGTATGCCTCGACCTCCCTCCGGTAAGGGTCGATTTCGTCAAGCCGTGCTCCATGGCCTTCGTGCTCTGCGACGAGGAGGGGAATACGCTCAAGTCGGAGTTCATCCATGTATATACCGCCGAGGATGCGGCGGATTTCAATATCCATCCATGAAGACAATCAGGTTCATTGCCGCCGTCGCCGCCCTGTTGGCCGCGTCGGCCGCGCCTTCCGCTGCGCAGGACGGCGCTTCCGGCGTGCCCGCCCCGGAATTGAGCGGGCAATATGTATATTTCGAGGAGATGGTGCCTTCGGGCGAGGACGGCATACGCCTGCTCACGAGGATATATCTCCCGGAGGGCGATGGCCCTTTCCCCGTGGTGGTCACCCGAACGCCCTACGTCTGGGGAACCGGTGACTACATAGAAGCGGGAAGGGAGTACGCCCGGCGCGGGATAGGCTACATCCAGCAGGACTGCCGGGGCAAGGGCGGCTCCGAGGGTTTCTTCTCGCCCAACGTTAACGAGAGGGCCGACGGAATCGCGCTCTACGAATGGCTCGCGGAGCAGCCGTGGTGCGGCGACATAGGCATCTTCGGCTCCTCCTACACCGCGCTGACCGGCTGGCTCGTGGGCGATTCGATACCCGACAAGGTCAAGGGCATGTACCTGAGCCACTACGGGGTGGACAGGCACATCTCCTGCTTCCGCAGCGGCCTCTTCAGGGAGGACATCATGTCCGGCTGGGCCATCGACAACGCCGAGGAGGACATAGTCAAGCCGGAGCGGAAGCCGGGACAGGCGCCCGGGGAGAACTACTATGACTTCTATCTCTACCGTCCCCAGGTCGAGGCCGACGTGAACGTGCTCGGGCAGAAGCTACAGTATTACCGCGACTGGATTACTCACACGGACTATACCGACCCCTACTGGAACACGGGTGTGTGGGCGGATCTCAAGCGCATCCCGTATGTGATTGACGTGCCCCTGACCATAGTGGCCGGGCAGTTCGACCATCATGAGGAGGGTACGGTACTCGGCTATGAAAGGCTCCGGCCGGAGATAAAGGCAAGGAGCCGTCTGATTCTGGGCTCATGGAACCATTCCTTCCAGGTGACGCCCACCCATGTGCCCACCGCCAACGCCATGGAGTTCGACATCAACGCCGACCAGTTCGAATGGTTCTATTCCCTGCTGGTGAAGAAGGAGGAGCCACGTGGAGAGGTCAGGGTCTACAACATAGAGGCCGACGAATGGGTGAACTTCGATTCGTGGCCCATTGAGACCGCTTCGGACAGAACCATGTACCTGTCTTCCGAAACTGCGGGCGACAGGTGGAACGTGCTCGCCCTGAAGACCTCGGAGCCGCAGGCTTCGTCGGTCAGCTATGTCTACGACCCCGAGAATCCCGTGTACGCCGAGGGCGGTGAGACCCTGTTCACGTCGTCCGGAAGGCGCGGCAGCCTCAGGCAGAGTCCTGCCGGATACAGGGACGACATACTGAGCTTCGTGAGCGGCCCGCTGGAGGAGGACATGACCATAGCGGGCAACGTCAAGGTCTATCTCAAGGTGCGCACCGATGCGGACGACACGGCTTTCGCCTTCACCCTGAGCGAGGTGACCCCTTCCGGCGAGGCCTACAACATGCGGACCTCCATCGCGACCCTGGGCTACCGCGACGGACTGCTCAAGCCGAGGGTGGAATACCGCAGGGGTTCCACGGTGGTTCTGGAGATTGAGGCGCTTCCGATAATGTGGACCGTGAAGGCTGGGAATTCGCTGCGCCTGGACATCAAGTCCTCGCAGTTCCCGGAGTATGCCGTGCATTCCAACACCGCCGGAGTATGGGCCGAGCAGGCAAGGACCGTAGTCGCCCGGCAGACAGTATTTGTCGGCGGCGAGGACGGATCGAGGGTGGTGTTCCCCGTGCTGAAATGAATCAAACATACGACATTATGGAGAATAGAGAAGACTCCGGACAGCTGCTGCGCTTCCGGGAAAAGTACGAGGCTCCTTTCTGCGAAGCCGAGCAGCTCGAACCGTCGCAGATCATATGCTGGAGCGGAAACCACGAAGGTTTCGAGGAAGGTAAATATACATGGTAGTTTTCAAGGATGGCGTAATCATGAAAAAGTCAATCATCGCAACAGTATTCGCCGTTGCGGCGGTGTCCGTGTCATGCACGAAGGTTCCTGAACAGGGTGGAGGAATCAGCATGGTGCTCCCTGCCGTCCAGACCGCAAGGGCCGGCGGCTTCGCTTCCGGCCTTAACCCGGCGGTGGCGCGGGCGGATGAAAATGAAATGCTGTATTTCAGGAACGCCTGTCCGATAGTGAAGTTCACGCTCGGTGGCTCCGCCGCGACGGTGGTGAGGGCCGTATTGCAGGGCAACCATGGCGAAAGTCTTGCGGGGGCGATTGCGGTCAACGCGTTTTCTTCCGATCCCTCGGCTTCTCTGGTGGCGTCCGGAGAGACGAAGGTGAAACTGGAAGGGAAGTTCGAGCCCGGCTCCACATACTGTTTCGTCGTGGCGCCAGTGACTTTGTCCGGGGGGCTTTCTGTCACTCTGTATGATGAAAGCGGAAAGGCGTGGAGCAGGCACGGGGCTTCAGCGGTGACCCTGGAGGCCGGCCGTGCGTTGAATCTGGGAATATTGGAACCGGACGTTTTCGTACCAGAGTCGGGGTATGAACTGGAAGGCGGCACCTATCACATCTACGGACGCGACGGTCTTGAGGCCTGGGCTTCCGATCCCGCAGTCCTGACCCGCGACGTGGTGCTGGAGGCGGACCTGGACATGTCCGGGACCGACTGGGTTCCTGTCGGAACGGGCATGGACTCCGGATATGCCGGAGATTTTGACGGCGGCGGAAAGACGATCGCAGGACTGACCGTGACATCCGGCGGCAATGCGGGCTTTTTCGGAGCCGTCGCCGCCGGAGGAAAAGTACATGATCTCAGCTTCTCGGAGGCGCAGGTGACGGGAACCGGCGACAATTCATCCGCCGGAGTGATCGCCGGCGCCAGTCTCGGAGTCATAGAAGACTGCAATGTGGTATCGTCCGAAGTCTCCGGACAATACGCGGGTGCGGTCACGGGAAACAACAGCGTGCAGGTGAACCGCTGCGACGCTGTGGGGGTAAGTGTGACCGGTACGTTTTCAGCAGGCGGAATCGCGGGCCTGAGCTATGGTAAGATAGAATACTGCACGCTTTCCGGTGAAAGCAGGATAGTCGCTTCCGGTGGCAGCTCCCGTGCCGGCGGGATCGTGGGCAGCACTTCCGAGGAGGGAGGGGTGAAGACGAGCGGACGCGTGCTGAAGTGCGCAGTGGAGGGAGCCTTTGTTTCCGGAGTCTGGGCCGGAGGAGTCGCCGGAGAGAACGGCTTCGGCATAATAGCCCAATGTGTCGTCGACGGGGTCACGCTCACTCATGCGTCGTCCGAATCGAACGCCCGCCTCGGAGGCATAGCCGGCTACAATTCCCGCGGCGATGTCGTGGCGAGTTATTCGGCCTACTCCGAAATCGGGGCGGAAGGTCTTGTCTCCGAGGCCGAGGGAGGTGTCGTAGGCTACAACAATAACAGCTCGGCGAATGTCTACGGCTGCTATTCCACTCATGTCTCCCTGCTTGGAACCGTGAGCGGCGATGAATCCGGAAAGGGCTGCATCGCCGGCTATACGAACGGCAATGTCACCTCATGCTATGCCGTATTGCCAAAGGGCGTGGACGGAATCGGCCTGGTCGGAAGATACAGCGGTCCCGCTCCGGATCATTGCGTGGCTCCCGGCCATAAGGACTATGATATTCTTGTCACCGGGGTTTCCGACCTGCAGGCTGATGACGGTTCGGTATGGCAGGCCGCCGAAATCTGGAATATCACCGCAGCCGGAACGCCGGAGATAGTTTCCGACTATGTCTGCAATCCTCCTGCCGCGCAAATGACGGAGACGGGAGCGGCTGCTGCCTCGCGGCCGGATAATTCTATGTGAGACAGAGATTCTAACTTGAAGACAGATATGGATAAACAGAAATCTTTGCGCGAAGTCGCGGACTACATCAAGTCCAGCGGAATCGAGATGGTGAATTTCATGTATCCTGCCGCCGACGGCAGGCTGAAGACCCTTAATTTCACCGTGAATGACGAGGACTACCTGCTGTCGGTCCTCAGGTTCGGAGAGAGGGTGGACGGTTCGAGCCTCTTCCCCTTCATAGAGGCCGGCAACAGCGACCTCTATGTGATTCCGAGGCTCGGGACCATGTTCCTCGACCCCTTCGCGGAGCTTCCGACGGCCTGCTTCCTCTGCGCCTTCCTCGACAAGGACGGACGCAGGCTGGACTGTTCTCCGGAATATACGCTGCTGAAGGCCCGCGACGCGTTCCGCAGGAGGACGGGCATGGAGTTCCAGGCCATGGGCGAGCTGGAGTTCTATGTGTCCGCGCCCGAGGACGAAGCCCTCGCGATGTATCCGGCGACCGACCAGAAAGGTTATCATGAGTCGGCCCCGTTCGCGAAGTTCAACGATTTCAGGACCGACTGCATGCACCGCATAATGAAAGTCGGCGGGAAGATCAAGTACGGACATTCCGAAGTCGGCAATTTCCGGCTCGACGGAAGGCTCTACGAGCAGAACGAGATCGAGTTCCTTCCCGTGGACGTGGCGGACGCCGCCGACCAGCTCATGCTGGCGAAGTGGATAATACGCAACACCGCAGCGGAATACGGACTCGACGTGAGCTTCGCGCCCAAGATTACCGCAGGCAAGGCCGGCTCCGGCCTGCATATCCACATGAGAATCATGAAGGATGGCCGGAACGTGCTCGTGGATGACGGCGGCGGCCTTTCCGTGATTGCGAGACGTGCGATTGCCGGCATGATGGTGCTCGCACCTTCGATAACCGCGTTCGGAAACGCGAACCCTGTGTCCTACCTGCGGCTCGTGCCCCATCAGGAGGCGCCTACGAGCGTATGCTGGGGCGACAGGAACCGCTCCGTGCTCGTGAGGGTGCCTCTCGGCTGGACGGGCGGCGGCGACATGTTCGCTGAGGTGAACGGCCCCGACAGCTCTGTGCCCGCGAATCCCGGCGTGTCGAAGCAGACCTTCGAAATACGCTCGGCGGACTGCTCCGCAGACATCTACCAGCTGCTTTCCGCGCTCTGCGTAGCCTGCATGTACGGGCTGGAGATGCCGGATGCGGACGCGGTTGCGGAGCGCACCTACATCGACGTGGACATACACAAGAAGGCCGGCGAAGCCCGTGCGGCGGCTCTCGACCAGCTTCCCGGCTCATGTGCGGAATCTGCCGCCCGGCTTGAATGTCAGCGCGGAATCTATGAGCGGGACGGCATATTCTCCCCGCTGATGGTCGACGGCGTGCTGAAGAAACTGCGGGATTACGGCGACGGCGACCTGCGGCAGCGGCTTGCGGCCGACCCGAAGCTGGAGGCGCGGCTCGTGGCGGAATATTATTATTGCGGGTAGCTTCTTGCTTTTCTGTTTTTTATCATTACCTTTGTACTGTATCGCTACGGTGGTACAGTACAAAAGGCATAATGATATGACTGAATTGAAGGATGTATGGTACTGGTATGAATACGGCCAGACCGTGATCAGGGATGCTTCGGCCGCCGTCGGGGACGGCAGGATATACGGACTGCTCGGGCTCAACGGGGCCGGGAAGAGCACTCTGCTCAAACTGATGGCGGGGCTGCTGTTCCCGAAGAAGGGTGAAATCCTTTGCGGAGGGGAGAATGTCGCGGACAGGAAGGTGGAGACGCTTCAGGACGTGGTCTTCATGCCGGCCGAGTTCGAGCTGCGCAACGAGAGCCTGGAGAAGTTCGTTTCGCTCAATTCCGTGTTCTATCCCCGTTTCAGCCGTGCCGTGCTGGACGACTGCCTCAAGGAGTTCGGCATAGACCCGGGCACCCGGAGCCTCGAGCAACTGTCGCTCGGAAACAGGCACAAGTTCATGTTGAGCTTCCTGCTCTCGCTGGGCGCGAAGCTCATGCTGCTGGACGAGCCGCTGAACGGCATGGACCTGCCTTCGCGCGGAATGTTCCGCAGGCTGCTGATGAGGCATCTGGATGACGGCCAGTCGGTGGTGGTTTCCACGCACGTGATGTCCGATGTCGACAGGATCGTCTCCGACGTGATGGTGCTCAGGAACGACGGCACATTGTTCAGCGCTTCCGTAGACGAACTTTCGCACAGGTATTCCTACGGAATTTCGTCTTCTGCCGAAGGCGCGGTCTATGCCGAGAGCTGTGCGGAAGGGTACAGGGTGCTCAGGAGAAACGACGACGCCTGCGAGAGCGGGATTCCCATGGATATGCTGTTCAACGCTGTAATCAATGGAGGAATAGAGTGATGGAGGCTTTCAGTTTCAGGAGGATGATGCTTTTCTGCCGTCTGCAGATGGTGGAGATGTACGGTCGGAACATCGGCAGAACGCTGCGGGTGGGTGCGGCAGCTGTTCTGGTGATATGCCTGTTCTCGCTGATTTTCGGAGAGGAGGGGGAGAGCGTGAGCGTGGCCGAAAGGATGATGGTGGCGTGCTCCTTCGTCGCCTCGGTGGCTTTCTTCAGCGACCTGGTGGCATACAGGATGATGGTCCCGGCCAGCCCGGCGGAGAAGTATGTGTCGGTTTTCGTGAACTCCCTGCTGCTGAGCGTGATGTTCCTCGCGCTGTCGGTGCTTGTGGGTTCGGCTTTCTTCACGCTGCTGTCGTTCTTCAATGAACCTTCGCTGACTCTGCTGTATTTCAGGGAGGGCTTCGACGCTGCCGGCCTCGTGGGGGCGATGTTCATGCTGCCGCTGATAATATGGGTTCTGCTGTATTCCAGGAGCGCTTCGAAGCGCAGGCATTCCAAGCTGGTCTTCTTCGGCCAGCTCGCCGGTCTCGTCTGCTTCCTGCTGTTCCCGACGGTCCTGAGGGCTCTCGGGATAATAGACAGGCCGTCGGCGCGCATCGTGACCGCGTGCGTCTCCCTGACGCTGATGCTGATATTCATTGTGCAGTCGTACAGGCTGTTCAGGAGGCTCGAAATGGACGTGAGGGAGAATGACTGACTTCAGACAGGACAAGGCGATCTACCTGCAGATGTACGAGAGAATCTGCGACGGCATACTCTCCGGGCGCTATGGCCCCGGGGACAGGATACCGAGCGTGCGGGAGCTTTCGGAGCAGCTGGAGGTCAACACGAACACCGTGGTGCGCGCGTACGACCAGCTCGTGCGGCGCGAGATAGTCTATACCCGGCGCGGGATGGGCTATTTCGTGTCGGAGCGGGCCCGGGAGCTCATACTTGCGGACCGCAGGAGAGAGTTCATGGACGAGCGGCTGCCCGAACTGTTCAGGCAGATGCGGCTGCTGGGCATTCCTATGGATATCGTGGAGCAGAAATGGAAAAATTCAGAAGAAAACGATAATGCGTAAACTTATGGTCATAGACGCCTGCATGCGTGACGGGGATTCGCGCACGCGCAGGGTACTGGAGCCGCTGGTGGCGGAACTGGGAAAGAGGTATGAAATCGAGACCGTCCGGCTGGACGGAGAGGATTATGCTGCGGTCGGGCGGCGGGTGCTCGCGGAACGCAGTTCGGGGTATGTTCCGGAAGAGACGGTCGCTCTTGCGAGGCGGCTTGCCGGTGCGGACAGGATAGTGATTGCGGCGCCGTTCTGGGACATGAGCTTCCCGGCGATACTCAAGGTGTTCATAGAGAACATGTCGCTCTACAACATTACCTTCAAGGACAGCGGTACGCATTTCGAGGGCCTGTGCCGCAGCGAGAAGCTGCTCTACGTCACGACGCGCGGCATGAATGTGCGCACGGGCGACCCCCTGGAGGCTGCGACCCCCCTATCTGAAGGCCCTTTCCGCGCTCTGGGGCTGTGGAGAGGTGATTACCGTTGCTGCGGAGAACCTCGACTACAGCACTCCCGGGGAGGTGGATGCACGGATAGCCGCCGCAGTCAGGGAAGGTCTGGATATCTGCAGGAATTTCTGATTATATAAGTTTTCGTCATGAGCAATCTGAATTACAACACTCTGGCGTTCATCAGGTATTATTTCCATATACCGGAGAGCCGCAAGCTGTCCTGGGCACTGGTCGAGGAAACGGTGGACGGGGCGGTCGAGATACGTCTCGGGGTCATATTCTGCCAGATGCCGGATTTCTATATCGATGTCGCCATGCGCCGTTTCTTCACGCAGACGGTGCTGTTTGGCGGCGGCCTTGTGCGCAAGGTGTATCCGGCCAGGCGCAAGGCTGACAGGGACGAGTTCGTCTACACTTCCGGGAACGGGCTGACCCTGCGGACGCCGAAAGGATTCATCCGGGATGTCTACAGCAGCTCAGTGTATTCTCCGGACATGCGCGGTCCGCTGTATTGAAGCGGGCGCCTGTGCCTTGCCGGCCGTCATTCGCCTTCTTTGGCCTCCAGGCTTATGGTTTTGTGGCAGGTGTTGAGCGGATCCCAGACGAACACCGGGCTGTCAGGGGTGACGGAGACGGGGAAATCCGGTTTATGCGTATTGCTGGCACCTCGGTTGACGATGAGCTTCACCGTCAGGGGGTCCGTCGTGACAGATTGTATGATGATGCTCGTAAGGTATGATACACTGATGGTTTCTCCGGTTTTCGCCGTGTCAAGGTCGAGTTTGTGCTCGTAATCTCCAGAGAATACGGCGGAGCCGCCAGTGAACTCGTCCTCGCTATGGTCTTCGTAGCGCTCCCGGATTGTCAGATGATATTTGCTTGCCATGGCCTCGTGGTTTTCAGTGTCTTTTCAAGATAAGGATAAAATCCCGGAATCCATCGCCTTGGAGCGGATATGGCGGCGAAAAAAGTTAACTTTGCAGGAGCCCGCGGCAGGCGGGAGCGATTATGAAGAACATTATCCGGACAAGAATATACGAATCGCCGTGCGGCAGCCTGCTGCTCGGCTCGTATGGTGACATGCTCTGTCTTTGCGACTGGCTGGCTGAGAAACATCACGGCAGTGTGAGAAGGCGGCTGGAAAGCCTGCTGCGGGCGGGTTTCGTGGAGGAAGTGTCGCCTGTCACCGAAGAGGCGGCGCGGCAGCTGGACGAGTATTTTGCCGGAAGGCGCCGGGCGTTCGACCTGCCGCTGCTGTTTGCGGGCACGGAGTTCCAGAAGGCGGTATGGGGCGAGTTGCTGAAAATCCCTTTCGGGGAGACGGTCTCCTACGGCAGTATTGCGCAGCGCATCGGTATGCCGAAGGCTGTCCGTGCGGTCGCCAATGCCAACGGCGCGAATCCTCTTTCGGTTTTCGTCCCCTGCCACCGCGTAATCGGCAGCGACCGTTCCCTGACTGGCTACGGCGGAGGAATCGAGGTCAAGCGCAGGCTGCTCGAGCTGGAAGGTGTCCGCTGCAAGCCATGACTTCTTTTTTTGTATCTTTAAAACCTGTAATGCTTTTCTATGGAGGAGAATCGACTGACGACCGGAAGGCTTGTCCTGCGCGCCTGGCGTGAAACCGATGCCGCTTCGCTGTATAAGTATGCCAAGGATCCGGCAATAGGTTCCGCTGCAGGCTGGCCGCCCCATGTTTCCGAGGAAGACAGCCTGAATGTAATCCGCACCGTCTTTTCAGCGCCGGAGACCTACGCCGTCGTGCTGAAGTCGACCGGGGAGCCTGTCGGAAGCGTGGGGCTTTTGTTCGGGGAGGCCTCGCATGTCGCCGGGATACGGGCGGACGAGGCTGAGATAGGCTATTGGATAGGCAGGCCGTACTGGGGGCAGGGCCTGATTCCCGAAGCGGTGCGGTGTCTGCTGCGGAGGTGCTTCGAGGAGCTGGGCATGACGGCGGTCTGGGGATGCCATTACGACGGCAATACGAAGTCCCGCCGTGTGATGGACAAATGCGGCTTCCGCTTCCATCACACCGAGGAAGGCAAGACCTCCCCTCTCGGCGACATCCGCACCGAGCATTTCATGAGGATAACGAAAGAAGAATGGCTGGAGGACAGTGACAGATATGGATACCAGGATTGACGGCAGTATTTTGTCAGGAAAAATTGTCCTGCTGACAGGGGCATTATGCGGCATAGGACTTGAAGCCGCAAAGTCATTTGCAGAAATGGGAGCAAAAGTCCTTATTGCTGAAATTGACAAGGAAAAGGGAGAAAAAGCGGCAGGAGATATGATTGATGATATCAGGACTTTACTTGAAACAACAAATACGCGGAACTGAGTATGGAGAAGAAAACGCTGCAGACGGAAAAAGGCAGGATAGTATACTGGACATCCGGTCCGGATCAGTCTGGCGGAGATAAGGATACCGGAATCCGGATTGTCTTCCTGCCGGGACTGTCCGCTGACCACCGGCTTTTCGAAAAACAGACGGAATATTTCAGCAAATCATGGAATTGCCTTGTCTGGGACCCTCCTGCACATGGAGAATCGAGACCGTTCAGCCTGAGTTTTACCATGGATGACCTTGTCTCGTATCTGCGGCAGATACTTGAAAAGGAAGGCGGCAGCCCTTGCGTACTTGCAGGGCAATCTTTCGGAGGATATGTCGCGCAGGCATTCATGTCCAGGTACAAAAGCCTTGTCAGAGGATTCATCTCCATAGATTCGGCCCCGCTCGACCGCAAATATTACTCGGCGGCCGAACTGTGGCTTCTGAAACATGCATACTGGTTCTATATGTGCTTTCCATGGAAACTTTTGGTAAAATCCGGATCGTTCAGCTGTTCCGAGACGGAATACGGACGCAAACTCATGAAAACAATGATGCTGTCCTACGGGAAAAAGGAATATTGCAGGCTTGCGGCAAGAGGATATCGCCTATTGGCAGACGCACTGTCCATGAAACCCGACATCCCTGCCTGTCCCGTGCTGCTCATAAGCGGGAAGAAAGACAGGCAGATCACCAATATATACAACAGAAGATGGGCGGCAGGAGCAGGAAAATCGGTCCACTGGATCGAAGGTGCCGGACATAACTCGAACGCCGACAGGCCGGAGGAAATCAACAGGCTGATCGAAACTTTTCTGAAAGAAATCACATCTCCGGACAGGATACAAGAAAACGGCGGCCAGGAATACAGGATAAGGAGACTTGCGGAAAGCGACCTCCCGCAGATGCGGGAGCTGTTCCGCTCCACCGTCCTGTGTGTAAATTCCAGGGACTATAGCGATGATGAGTGTGAAGACTGGGCCTCCTGCGGGGACAGCGCGGAGCACTGGAAAGACCTTCTGTCAGAAAATGACTTTTTCGCGGCTCTCGACGGCGGCGGGAATATCATCGGGTTTTCGTCGATGAACGCCGGAGGGCACCTGCATTCGCTTTTCGTACACAAGGACCGGCAGGGCAAAGGCGTGGGTACAATGCTGCTTTCGGAAGCGGAGAGACTGGCCCAGGAATACGGCGCAGAAAAAATAACTTCCGAGGTCAGCATCACTGCCCGGCCGTTCTTCGAGAGGCACGGCTACAGGACGGTTAAGGAGCAGAAGGCGAAGGCAAACCGGATGTATCTGACAAATTTCGTGATGGAAAAGCTTTGCGGAACAAGGATATTGCCAGTAAGGGCTGACAAAAAACGGTATCTGGAACTCCTGCTTGTCGGTGACGAACAGGAATCCATGATCGACAGATATCTGGAGCGGGGCGAAATGTATGTGATGCAGGATATGTCGGAGACGCCGATAGCCGTTGCCGTAGTCACGGATGAAGGTGACGGAGTGCTGGAACTGAAAAACATAGCTGTAGACCCGCGTTTCCAGAGGAAAGGATACGGACGGGAAATGATTGAATATCTGTGCAGGCATTACAGGAACAGGTTCCGCACCTTGCTTGCAGGCACCGGCGACAGCGGAAAAACCAGATCTTTCTACAAAAATTGCGGCTTTGACTATTCGCATACCATATCCGGCTTTTTCACAAAGAACTATGACCACCCCATAATCGAAGAGGGCAAAACACTGAAGGATATGGTTTATTTCAAACGCAACATACAGGACCGATGAACGCGAAGGACAATTCCAGAACATCTTTCGACCGTCAGGCGGCGACATACGACTTTGACAGGAACGGAAGCCACGCACGGACCGTGTACAAGCCGGTACTCGAAAAACTTCTTGCGCTCAATTGGTCCAGCCTGCTCGACGTCGGAGCCGGGACAAAATATGCAGAGTGATTCTATGAAGATACTGAAATCTCTACTCGTATGGGTATGTTTCATACCTGTCGCGATTCTCAACGGAGGATTGCGGGAACATGTGCTGGCCAGGGCATTGGGCGAAAAATGGGCGCTGCCTTTAAGCGGGATAATCCTGAGTGCCTGCATATTTCTGATAACCTGGCTTCTGCTGCCCAGGGCGGTGAAAGCACTCTCGTCCAAAGACTCCCTGCGGATAGGAATATGTTGGGTTTTCCTGACAATAGCCTTTGAATTTGTGTCGGGGCTGGCAGGCGGTAGTACAATAACGGAGCTTCTTGCCTCCTATAATCCGCTGACAGGCAATCTGTGGCTGCTTGTCCTGGCAGCCACTCTGCTGTCGCCTGTCATGGCGGGCCGCATCTCCATGCGTCGTTGAGATTGTCCGAAGCTGAATAAGGCATTCCTGCGGTATTTCATCGGCGACATGCCCGTCAGCCTGCTGGCGGACACTTACACTCAGCTGGGCTATCAGGCGGAAAGCGGTCCATGGCGCAACTTCTACCTTACCGGCGCTAGAGAACTGCTGAAATCGGACATCCCCTACACCTCGCAGCTGATAAATGACGGAGTCATCGCCCAGATGGACATGCTGCTTGACTACTGTGCGATTCAGATTGACGGAGAAAAAGCCGCCGGCAAGGACGCTGTCATCAACATACGGTTTACCGATACGGGCGACAAGGTCTCCCTTATCCTTGCGAACGGTGTCCTGAACCACAGGATGGACAGGCAGGAGAAAGATGCGGATCTGACATTGGAGGTAGGTAAAATGGATTTTGTGAAACTCTTTTTCGGCCAGACCGACTATGAGGCTCTGCGTGAGTCCGGAAAACTGCGGATGTCCGGTGATTCCGTGGCCCTCGATGAATTGTGCGGCTGCTTTGAGCCCGCAGATCCGAATTTCAGGATAGTGCTGCCCTGACAGGGTCTGTCATGGTTGACGGGTAAAGTTCGGATACCAGGAGGATTTTTTGTCCTGCCCCCGGTTTTCCGTATCTTGGCGACATGGACGTTTAAGACAGAACAGAATGGAAACGAAAGAATTACTATTTGCCGTAAGCGGATTATTCGTGCTGGGCGGCTGCAATCCGTCCACCCAAGAGCACAGTTTGAAAGGTATAGTGGCGGACGCAACGATGAACACGGTTTCCGTAGTGGAAAATGGAGATACATTGTCGTTCGGCACGGCGAATGCGGATAAGGAGGGGCTGGACGGCTTATTCATCGGCGACTCGGTGGAGGTCTGTTACAGAGGGAAATATGCTTCCGGAATGGGAGCCCTGCAGTTGTCCACGATTGCCCATCCGGAAGCCGTGGTGCGTACCCGCCTTTTCGAAGAAGGGTTGCGCACGGAAGCCATTGACGGAAGCCGCCGTTCCTTGTATATCCTGTTCAGTCCGGATTCCCTGACGGCAGAATTATATACCTCGGACAAGGAGGGAAAAGAGATCTGGAAGCAGCATACCCTTCCGTCCGGCAAGCACTTCTGGAGCCTCAAGGATGAGAATGACCCTGTAACCCTGCACCGTACCGCCGGGCGCTGGACGGTCACCGACAGGGAGAAAGTCCTGTTCGAACAACCCCAAAGCGATGCTGATGAAAGCCTCGGAATGTGGACAACATCGCGCTACGAAGGAATTCTTCCCGCCGCCGACTGCCCGGGCATCCTCTACCAGCTGGCTTTGCGCCATCGGCAGCACAGCGGCGACGGGAGCTTCCTTTTGAGGCTCACCTATCTTGAAGCTGAAAACGGACGGGACGTTGCTTTCGTCTACACGGGCAAGCGGCTGATGCAGCGCGGCACGCCTGAAGACCCGGATGCCACAGTCTGGCAACTGATTGCCGACCAGGGGGAGGACGTCTATAACTTCTTGCAGGAGAAAGACGGGCAATCGCTGACTCTGCTGGACCGTGATTTCAGGAAAAGCCGATTGCCGTTGAATTATACATTGAAGAAAGTGGATTAGAAATATAGGAAAGCCATTGCAGTCGGCGGACGTGCCGTCAGTCTCTACCGTATAGTCTTCCCCGCTTGCGCCCTCAAGTATGGGTAATCGAACCAAAAGGATATGGTCAAAACGGCCTCCAAAGTGCCTGGAAGCCGTTTTCGTCAATTAGTATTCCTCCTCGTTGAAGAAATTTATCTATATTGATTATCAATATATTATGCAATAATCAATGAAATTTGCGCAAACAAACCGCACCGTCTGAGACGGTCTGAGGCGATGGGAGGAAGGTGAACATATCTTTTATAACAAAATATGAGTGTTAAGCTTGAGAGAATATAATTCACAATCTATTGGAGTTCATACCCGACCTTGACTGAAATCCAGAAGATATCGGCTCTATGTTAAAATCTTATTTATCTTTTTTCTGCTGTATTTACATTTTCCCCTATAGGGTGTTGAATTTATTTATGCATTCAACATCCTGAACTTCATTCATATACAGTTCTCGCGGAAGAACTCTGGGATATGCGTGCCACTGGCGGATAGAGAGCACTCCGCGTCCGCCGGTAAGAATACGCACATTCCCATCCTTATCAGTGAATTTCCCTTCCACGGTATCGAATGTTATTGTTGCTACCGGGTTGTCAGGTACTTTATGTGTAGCTCCCCATGTAGTTGCATTGACTACGTGCGCCCTCACCTCGTAAATTCCGTCTTCAAGTTCAAACCTTAAATTGTAAATCGAAGGAATGAATCCGTCAATCTCACGGTAGAATACCCAGTCCTCGTGTTCAATCGTCATTTTTCCCTCGGGATAATACTTCTTACGGTCAAGATCATAAACAGCAAAATCCTTCATTCCCAGTCTCATGTCGTAGAAAGAGCTGTGTATTTCATTGAAGGCGACCCAGCCCCAGTCTTCCCATCCACCTAGTTCTGCAGCGCTTGAATCCACAGCCACATACCTTTCTCGTATCCCGAGACCACTGACCTTGATTTTTCTTCCGTCAAGAGTAATTTCTCCATCGACATCTCCAGCCCAGTTATACCCGTATGTGATACTGTGCTGTGTAAGATATGACGGAGTCTCGCGGCCATACCAAAGTGGTGCATGATGAGGCCTGTGCCATAGGTCCGTGGTGTAGACTCCGTCTCCGGAATCCTGCATTATATGCCATGAATTGTCGTCAAAACATTCTACACTATACTCTTTCCCGCAGGTTACGAATATGCTATGTTCCCTGTGTTCAATCTTCAGAGTGCCTGCAGGGTTTCTGAACATCCACTCATGGAGCATTCCTGGGTATTTACCTACCTTATAGACTGATTCTTTCAGTTGGACAGCCCTGCCGCCGTTATCTCTTGATATGTTGATGCTTACAGCATCGAGCTTTTCCACATTCATGGAAAGTATGGCTCCTCCCAATGTGTAGTTTTCACCATCATCCCCCTTCACGGAAAATGAAATTAGCCAATCTAGGAAGCCGCTTCTGACTTCTTCTTTTACACCGATTCTGGCATCATCGGCCAGAGTTACGAATGGATTCTCAATTTTCATGACTATATCAGTTATTTGATGTTGTTCTGTTTTGCAGAAGAATTCCTTGATGTAAGGTCTCTGTCAAGAAACCTGTCCACAAAGGCATCTTCGATTTTCCGATATCCGTTGACTGCACAGCGTTCCACGCGTTTATATGCTTCGACTGAGCATTTCTCAATCTTCCGATAGATGTTGAGAGTCCCGTTTTCTACTGCTTTGTAAACTTTAATCACTTTTTCGCTCATTGCCACATCAGGGCTTGCGATAACAATTGTTTTTTTCATATTGATTTCTTTTTGTGATTCAGCAATGCAAATGTAGGCAGGAAAAAGCTCTCCAATTTATATAAACCTCAGAGAAAGTTTTCCAAATTTCCTATTTTGTCTGAAAATATTGAAATATTTTCTCTTTTTCTTGCCATATTTGCTGAAAAATAAATGTATATGCTTACATACAATCAATGGAAAAACAGTGTGGTGGGTGATTTTTCACACGCTGAAAGAATAGGTGAGGATCTGATACTTTTGAAAGGCGCCGAACTCATGCAGAAGGAACTCGGTCCGTTCCATACAGATATGACAATAGCTATCATACTTAATGAAGGGAGCCTGAAAATAAATATCGATATGACTGACTATGAAGCTGCATCTCCTTGTATGGTTATAATTATGCACAAACAGACTTTCAAGGTTACCGAACTACCCGATAATATGAATGGAGATACTATCATCATGTCGGACAGATTCTCGAATGAATTGTTCAATGAATATTCAACTTTCAGCCAGCTTCGGAAAAACATTGAGTTGAGACCAGTCATCCCTCTGAGCGGAATAGAAAGTGCATTCAGCATATATCTGAGACTGCTGGATAATCTTATCAAGTCTCCGGTGATAGAGGCCTATAAATTCAAGGCCGCGAAACACCTTACACTTTCCATGTTTTACAGTACTGTCTTCTATCTTCACGATATTGAAGAAGTTAAACCAGCAGACAGTCAGTCAATTATAATGAGCCGATTTGAAAAAGAGCTGAAATTGAACTATAAAAGGGAAAGGGAAGTCGGATTCTATGCTGAACGGCTTTCCATAACCCCGAAGTATCTCTCTTCCGTTGTGCTCAATCAGACCGGCAAATCAGCTTTGAAGGTGATAAATGAATATGTAGTCAACGAAAGTCAGGCTCTCCTTCTGTCAACTGATCTTACCATACAGCAGATATCGGACAAACTAAATTTTCCGTCACAAGCCATATTCAGCAAATTTTTCAAGCGGGTGACAGGAATTTCTCCACGGGAATACAGGAAGCGGTTACTGTAACTCCAATACTTGATTTTTGAAAATATATTGAAACAGCTGCAGGATGGGACCAGGCATATTCACCGGTCGTGACCGGGCAGAAATGGAAAATGTGCTGCAGGCCTGCAGCCTCGGATGCTACCCGGCTCCGCGAATCTGTCAAGAATATTCCCGAAGAAACCAATTACTGACGTATTTCAGACAAACAAATCCCGATTTCTCCTCCAAAAATCGTATTTTGTCCAAACAAACCGCGCCATCTGAGGCGGTAAAACGCCATTGTCCAAACAAATTAAATCCCCGCCAATCTTATTGATTGACAGGGATTTAATAGTCGTTTCCGTACTTAAAATCGTACTAATATTCTTCCTCGTTGAAGAAGAAGTCCTCCTTGGTGGGGTAGTCGGGCCAGATGTCCTCGATGGATTCGTAGACTTCGCCGTCGTCTTCGAGCTCCTCAAGATTCTCTATAACTTCTTCCGGCGCGCCGGAACGGTTTGCATAGTCGATAAGTTCTTCTTTAGTTGCGGGCCAGGGAGCATCGTCCAGGCTGCCGGCAAGTTCGAGTGTCCAAAACATAGTAATGAAAATTAGGTCGCAAATATAAAAAATATTTCAATATGTTTCTGTTGCAGACGCACTTGAATGCATCGGGGCATGGCGCTTACATCAACAACAATGCCACTGCCATAGTGACAGGCGGCAAATAAGGACGAATTGTTATTGGGGGAGTCGTGCGTGCACGCTTAGTCCGTGCCAGGCGGGTGTCCGTTTTAACCGGACCTCTATGCTTATACGATCATAGTCCCCAACGCCGTCCCTGTCGCCCTCGACTGGAACAACGGCTTCTGGAAGACGAGCGCACCCCGTTGCTGTCCACGACTTTCGGCACAGGAGAACTGATCGCCGACGCGCTGAAGCATGGCGGCAGGCGCATCGTATTGGGGCGCGGAGGGAGCGCCACAAACGAGGCCGTACCGTAATGCTCTCGGCCCTCGGTTTCCGTTTCCTTGGTACGCCACGAACCCCGCAGTCCTCCTGCAACAAAAAAGGCCAGGCTTTGAAACCTGACCTTTTCGTGACGCCTGCAGGATTCAAACCTGCGACCTTTTGATCCGTAGTCAAATGCTCTATTCAGCTGAGCTAAGGCGCCATTCCCGACCGGATGACCGGTCTCTTATTCTGCTGCTGCAGTATCTTCCTTCGCCGAGGCGATGTTGAGCTTCGCTTCCTTTATGCGAGCCTTCTTGCCGGCCAGGTTGCGGAGATAGAAGATACGTGCGCGACGTACTTTTCCGACTTTGTTCACCTCAATCTTCTCAATCGCGGGAGACTCGAAGGGGAAAATCCTCTCAACTCCGACTCCGTTGGAGATTTTGCGTATGGTGAAGGTCTTCACGTGAGGAGTAGCTCCACAAATCTGAATCACGACACCACGGAAGCTCTGAAGCCTGAACTTGTCACCTTCCTTAATCTTGTAGGTGACAGTGATTGTGTCGCCGGCCTTGAACTTGGGATAGCTCGCGGCCTTGTTCTCGGAGAACATCTCCTCTACTAACTTGATATAGTCCATAAATAAATTATGTTGTTACAAGGCAGCGTCATCAAACCGTCTGAAGAGAGGCTGCAACTTTTTCGGACTGCAAATATAGGAAATAATTCAGAGTTGACAAATTATTTTAGAAAAAATTCATCTCCTTCTGGATAATCTCCCTGTCGTCCCTTGTCGGATTGGGCTTGAAGCTTTCGCTCTCCCTGATTTCCTCGATGGCGTTCTTCTCGTCGCGCTTGAGCTTGTGGGGAATCCATACGAGTATCTTCACGTAAAGGTCACCCCTGGAGTAACGGCTGTTGATTGAAGGAAGGCCTTTCCCGCGCAGCCTCTCCACCGTGCCCGGCTGGGTTCCGGCAGGCAGCTTCATGGTCTGCGGCCCGTCCAGACAGGGAATCGTGATTTCCGTGCCCAGTATCGCGTCGGTCACGCTGATTACCCTGGTGTAGAACAGGTTGTTGCCGTCGCGCCTGAAATGGCTGTGGGGGAGTTCCCGGATCTGAATGTAGAGGTCTCCGTTGCTTCCTCCGTTCGCACCTGCATCGCCTTCGTTCGGCATCCTCAGCTGCATTCCGTCAGCCGCTCCGGCGGGAATGTCCACGCGTATGGTCTCCTTCCTCCTCTCCAGGCCGGTACCCCGGCAGTTGCCGCAAGGATTGCTGACTACCTTTCCGGTGCCCCGGCAATTGGGGCAGGTCACGTAGTTCACCTGCCTGAATATCAGTATGTTCGATTCCTGTCTAATCTGACCCGCGCCGTGGCAGGTGGGGCAGGTCTTAACATCCGAGGCGTTCTGTGCACCGCGGCCGCCGCACACATGGCAGGGGCGCGCGCGCTCCACGCTTATCTCCTTCTGGCATCCGCTGGCAATCTCTTCGAGGGTCAGGCTCACCGTGACGCTGAGGTCGTTGCCACGGACGTTCGCCGGCCCCTGTGGCCTGGACGAGCGTCCGCCGAAGAGGTCTTCGAATCCGCTGAAACCGCTGAAGCCTCCGAATCCCTTGAACATCTCGCGGAACAGGTCCTCGTAGTCGGAGGCGCTGCCACCGCCCTGTCCGGAGACTCCGGCGAAGCCGAACTGGTCATACCTGGCGCGCTTGTCAGGGTCGCTCAGCACGGAATATGCCTCGGAGACTTCCTTGAACTTCTCCTCGGCTGTCTTCTTCTCCGCATCCGAGCCGTTCACCCAGCGGTCAGGATGCCATTTGAGGGCGGCCTTGCGGTACGCCCCCTTTATTTCATCTGCGCTTGCGCCCTTCTGGACGCCGAGCACTTCATAGTAATCTCTTTTATCTGCCATATCCTTATGCTCCTACGACAACCTTGGCATAGCGGAGAATCTTCCCGTTGAATGTGTAGCCCGTCTGGATCACGTCCACGACCTTGCCCTTCATGTCCTCGCCGGGGGCGGGAATCTGGGTCACGGCTTCATGGAAATCCGTGTCGAACACCTCTCCCTTGGCCTCTATGCGCTCAAGGCCTATGGACCTCAGGTACTCCATCAGCTTGTTGTATATCAGCGAAGTGCCCTCTTTTGCCGCCTCGTCGGACGAGCCGGCGAGCATCTCCATGGCCCTTTCGCAGTCGTCGAGAACCGGGAGCAGCCCCTTGACCGTATCTGCGGCTGCGGAGGCAACGAGCTTGAGCCTGTCTTCTGACGAACGCCTGCGGAAGGTCTCGAACTCGGCCATGAGACGGAGATAGTCGTTCTTCTCCTTTGCCAATTTGTCAGAAAGTTCCTCGACCTGCTTCTTCAGCTGGTCGTCCTTCTTTTCCTCTTTTCTTGATTTCTTCTTGTCCGGAGCCGGCTCGGCCTTCTTTCCGTTTTCGGCCGCAGCCGCTTCCTGAGCTTCCTGCTCCTTTATTATATTCTTGTCTTCTGCCATGATTCCTTAGCTTTTGTCTGCAAGAACGCAATCAAAACCTCTGCCAATGACAATATGTCATCTATCTGAAGAAGCGGTCGATTTCCCTGATGGATTCGGGAAGGGCGAAGATGGCGACCCTGTCGTAAGGCTCGATTACCGTGTCGCCGACCGCTATGATGGCGTCGTTGCCCCTGATGATTCCGCCGATGATTGCGTTCGCGGGGAATTCCAGGTCCTTGATTGGCCCCTTGGTGATTGCGGAGCCGGGACGCACCGTATACTCCATGACCTCGGTGTTGGTCCCGGCCATGTAGCGGACTATCCTCGCTTTTCCGGAGAGGGTCAGCTTGAAGATGCGTCCGGCTGTCAGAAGCTTCTTGTTGATGATGTTGTCCACGCCCATCTCCTCGGCTATCCTTATGTACTCGATGTTCTCGACTTCGGCCACCGTGCGGGCGACACCGAATTTCTTGGCGACAACGCAGGAAAGCACATTGCTTTCGTCATTGTTGCTCAGGGCGATGAAGGCGTCATACTGCTGTATGCCCTCCTCGAACAGGAAATCCGAGTTCCTGCCGTCGCCGTTGACGACCTGCACGCCGCCCGGCAGTCTTTCCGAAAGCTCGATGCATCTGTCCTTGTCCTTTTCCACAATCTTGACCTTCAGCCCGTTGCGTACAAGCATCCCGGCGAGTATCTCGCCGATTGCGGTGCCTCCGAGTATGAAGGCGCTGCCGATGTTGATATTGCTCTTTCCGAAGAGCCTGTTGAGCTCCTCGACGCCCTCGCGCCGGGAAATCGTGAAGACCAGGTCGCCGAACTGGAATTTCGTGCCGAGCCTCGGGATAATGGTCTTGTCGTCGCGCGAAATCGCGATTACGCGGAATTCCTTGAGCACTTCCGGCGGGATGGGCTTGATGAATTCCGACAGCTTGAGGTCGAGCACGGGGGAGTCCTCGTTCAGCTTGAAGACCGCCATCTGCAGCTTCCCCCTGGCAAACTCCATGGTTTCGGCGGTGGAGTTGTGCTTCAGGAAGTCGATTATTTCGTCGGCAGCGCTCTTCTCGGGATAGAACATCAGGTCTATGCCGAGCTCCTTGAAGAGCAGCTTGTTCTCGGGCGCGAGGTTGTCCTCGTCATTTATGCGGGCTATCACCTTCGACGCGCCCAGCCGCTTGGCTATCAGCGCGCTGACTATGTTTATCTCCTGCGCGACGCTCGGGCACACGCCTATGAACAGGTCGGCCTTGTCGGCGCCGGCCTCCTTGAGCACCTCGATGGAGGACAGGTTCCCGCAGACCGTGTTCACGTCGATCGACTCTTCGAGCTCCGCTATCCTTCGCGGATCGTTGTCGATGACGGTCACGTCGTTCGCCTCCGAGCGGAGCATTTTCGCAAGGTGGGAACCGACCTCACCCGCGCCTTCAATGATTATTCTCATATTTTCTCAGATATTCGAAGATTTTCCCGCCGTGCAGCGCGGCTTTCAGGATTATGCTGAACGGGTACATTCCGGCAGGCAGTGCGGTGCTTCCGGAGCATGCGTGTTCCGGGGCGTCCGGGCGGGAGGAAATTCCGCCTCCCTGCGCGGCGAGCCCGCGGTATTCCCTGTATGCCTCACGCACGGCGCGGTACGAAGCGAAGCGGCCGGTCAGCAGGTAGGCGTCCGATGCGCAGAAGTCCAGCAGGTGCCTGCGCCTCAGTATTTTCCGCGCCTCGCCATCGCCGACCGTCGCCGCGAGGTTGTTGTCGAGCATCAGCAGCGAATTGCGGAAATTGAGCTTCAGCTTGAACGGGGAGCTCTGCGGAAGCGAGCCTCCGCCGAGGTGCCAGACGCGGCTTTCCGGGACAACGTCCACGCTGAAGCCTGCAAGCGCGGCTCTCCAGCAGTAGTCTATTTCCTCCATGTGGGCGAAGAAGCGTCCGTCCAGGCCGCCGAGCCGCTTCCATAGTGATGCGCGCGTGGCGAAACATGCTCCCGATATCCAGAAGACCTCCTTCACGCTGTCATACTGCCCGAAGTCCTGTTCGGTTCTTCCGGGCACGCGACCGTGGCAGAAGGGGTAGCCGTAGCGGTCGATGCAACCTCCGGCGGCTCCGGCGTATTCGAATTCGTCTGTCTTCACGAATCCGTCGCCGCTCCTGCGAAGCGCAAGCAGCTTTGGCCCGCAGACCCCGCATTCTGGCCGTCCGTCGAGATGGCGCACCAGCGGCTGAAGCCATCCGGGCTCCACCTCCACGTCGGAGTTTATCAGTACGACATATTCGGGGGCGCCGCAGCCTTCATCGAGAAGCCGCCCGACGGCGCGGTCGTAGCCTCCGGTGAACCCGAGATTTTCGTCGAACAGTATGGTGCGGACGCCCGGGAATTCTTCCGATAGCAGTTCGCGCGAACCGTCGCCGCTGGCGTTGTCCGCCACGACCACCTCCGCGTCAAGGCCTTCGAGGCTCCTGATGAGCGGCGGCAGGAAGCGGCGCAGATACGCCTGCGTGTTCCAATTCAGTATGATGACGGCGGTACGCATCTGCGGCCGTCCGCGTCAGGACTCCTTTTTCCCGTCGCCGTGGCAGCAGCCGTGTCCTTCCCCGCAGCATTCTCCATCCCCGTGGCCGCCGCAGCATTCGCCTTCATGCTCGCCGCAGCCTCCGTGGCAGTCGCCGCCGCAGTGGCATCCCTCCTGGGGGAGGTATTCGCCGTGCAGCCCCTCCTTGAGCTCCTTCTCGGTGGCCGCGCGCACGCTCTCCACCTTTCCGCTGAAATTGAGGGTCTTGCCGGCCATCTGATGGTTGAAATCCATAGTGACGGTGCTTTCGCCTACCTTCTCGACCTTTCCCTGCACCACCTGTCCTTCCGAATTGAACATCGGGAGTATGCGTCCGGGTACGAGCAGGTCCTTGCGGACTTCTCCGTTGACCTCGAATGCGCTCAGGGGGACGTCGATCCTGTAGCGTTCGTCGTACTCGCCGTAGCCCTCTTCGGGGGTCAGGGTGAATCTGAAGCTGTCTCCCGGCTCCTTGCCTTCGAGGTTGGCTTCGAATTTCGGCAGCAGCATACCGCTGCCGTGGATATACTCGAGGGGCTTGTCGGCCGACGACCTGTCGGCGATCTGTCCTTCCACTTCCAGTTCGTAGCTTACCGCCACCACCTTGTTCTTTTCGACTTTCATATTATTTCTGTGTTTTTTGTTCCAGCCCGCTAAGGTAGGAATAAGTTTTGACATTTGCCGCCGGGTGCCCCGAAGGCGGCGGCCTATCCGCTGAAGTCCACGCCGGCGAATGCGACCGTCGGCACGAGCTTCGACATGCAGGGCCTGGCGTCGTCGCCGGCGGCGATCAGGCTGTTCCAGAGGCTGAGGAAATTGCCGGTCACGAGCATGCCGCTCACTGGCCGGACGATTCTGCCGTCCTTGAAGAGGAAGCCTTCGATTCCGTACGAGAAGTCCCCGGTCGCCTGGTTGCAGTTGCCTCCGTTGAAGTCGGTCACGAGGATTCCGTCGCCGCAGATTCCGAGCACGTCGGAACGGCCGAGCCCTGCGTGCGGCCAGGGCATCAGCCGGGGTCTTGTCGCGGACTCGATGGTGGGGGCGATTCCCAGCTTGCGCGACATGTAGCTGTTCACGAAATATTCCCTGACCGTCCCGTTCTCGATTATCGCGGCCTCACGGGTCGCCACGCCCTCCGAATCGAAGAACTTGGAGCATGCCTGGCCCGGGATTCTGGGAAGGTCCATGAGGGTCATGCCTTCGGGGAAGAGCCGCCTGCCGAGGCTCCCGGTCAGGAAGGAGTTGTTCTGCTGGATTGAGAAGGCGTTGAGCGCGGTGAGCAGGGGAGAGACTACCTTCGATGCCACCTCGCTGTCTATCACCATGTTGTATTTGCCGCTTCCGGCCGGGGCCGAACCGATCTGGGCGACGGCCCTCTCAAGCGCCCTGTTCCCGCATCCGGCATAGTTCTGCGCGCCGGCGTGCGAAGACGAGTCCCACCAGTATCCGCTGCATTTTTCGTCTCCGGCCTCGACCGTGACCTCCACTCCATAGTCGAACGAACATTCGGAGTGCCTGCAGCAGAGCCCGTTGGAATCCATGAGCAGGGTCTCGTATATGCTGTCGGAATATTCTCCTTCCTCGGAGATGAGCCGGCAGCCGGCAGGAAGGTCGCGGGCGCCGTTGAATACCGAGGATTCGAGGGCCGTCCGGATTCTCATGTCAGGGCTGATTCCCTCCCTGGACGGGTCGACCAGCCCCAGCTCGTCGCCGGTGAGCGCGTCATGGCAGCAGCGGTCCGGGGCGGGGAGGTCGCGGCAGGGGTCGGGCGCAATCTTGTGCACGATTTCCACGGCCTTGCGTATGAAGGCGTCCAGCGCCTCCTCTTCGATGTTGTTGGTCGAGAAGTTGCCGTAGCGCCCGTCGGAGAACAGCGTGAGGCTTAACGACCTGTCGCTGCAGCGCGTGACCTTGTCGATTTCTCCGTTGAGCGTGGCGACCAGCTCCTCGTCGCTTTTGGAATATGTTATCCTGGCTTTCTGCGCGCCGGCTCCAAGGGCGGTCGCGAGCGCGCGCTCCACGGTTTCAGTTTCTTTCTTTCCGATCATTTCCTTGAATTTTATTCTCCTCCCACGGTCAGGTTCCGTATGAGCACCGAGGGAATCCCGCATGATACGGCAACGCTTTGCTCCTTCCCGCAGGTCCACGTGCCTTCATCGATTCTGAGGTCGGAGGCGACCGCCTCTATGTCGGCGAGCGCCTGGGGGCCGTTGCCTATGATGTTGATGTCCTTGACGGGCATGGTGAGCCTGCCGTTCTCTATCAGCGCGCCGTTCTTCACGTAGAAGGTGAAATCCCCTTCGCCTATCTTCACCTGCCCGTTGGCGAACTGGTCCACGAAAATGCCTTTCTTCACGGAGGCGATGAGGTCCTGCACGCTGCCGTCGGTGCCGCCCTCCATGTAGGTGGTGCGCATACGCGGTATGGGGTTGTACCGGAAGGACTCCCTGCGTCCGTTGCCGGTGGGCTTCACGCCGTAGCTCCAGGCGCTGATGCGGTCGTGCAGGTAAGAGGTCAGGATGCCGTCCGTGACCATGTAGGTCTTCTGCCCGGGCACCCCCTCGTCGTCGTAGTTGCATGAGCCTCGGCTGGCTTCCAGCGTGCCGTCGTCGATGACGTTGATTCCCTTGCGGCAGACGCGCTCGCCCATCCTGCCGGCGAATATCGACTGCCCCTTGCGGTTGAAGTCGGCTTCGAAGGCGTGGCCCATGGCCTCGTGGAGCAGTATTCCGGACGCCCCTGCGCCCATTACGACGGGCATCTGCCCGCCTTTCGGCCGGCGTGCCTCGAAGAGCCGGTCCACGTCTTTCACCGCACGGGCCACCAGGTCTTCGGCCACCTCGTCGCAGATCATCTCCGCCCCCTTCCTTAGGCTGCGGGAGACAGTGGCCGTCTCGACCCTGTCGCCCTGCCGGAACACGACCTGCACCGAGATGCTTCCGAGCGGGCGGCTGTCGCAGGTCAGCTCTCCGAGGGAATTGTACATCATTATCTCGCTCATGGACCAGGAGAGCATCGCGATGACCTTGAGCGTCCGGCTTTCCCGGCTGCGTATCCCGTTTTCTATTCCCTTGAGGAAGGGTATGAAGCCGCCGCAGTCGCTGCCGTTCCAGTCCTTTTGCACAGGGTAGCGGTCGGGTGCCGGGCCGGCGTCCACCGGCGTGCTGCAGAAGGGCCTGTGCCCGGCTGCGGCAGGGACGGACGCGATGGAACCTGCGGTGCGGGCTGCGCGCACGAGGTCTTCGAACGCAGTGCTCTCCGAGTACGCGTAGCCGGTCTTCTCGCCTTTGAGCACGCGTATGCCGCAGCCGTAGTCTATATGGTATCCCGCCGAACTCACCTCGGAGTCCCTGAGGAGGAAGTCGTTGTAGACCGTGTCTTCGAAATACAGGTCACACCAGTCTCCGCCGTACCTCAGCCCTTCGGCAATGAGGGCTCGGAGCTGGTCTTCGGTGACCGCGAATCTGTCAGTATTCTTCATTTGGATATGCTATGTTCCAGATAAGGCGGAACTTCTCCGTGTCCTTGATATGGCTTAAATGCTTGCTGCCCTTGGCCACTATGGTGAAGGGCGATTTGGAGTTGTCCGCCAGTATCCAGTGGTCGCAGATGGGCTTGTAGGTTTCGAAAAAGTATTTCAGCCCCATTACGTAGCGGCGGCGTATCACGTTTTCGGGGATGTCATGCCCGCCCGCCGCAACGCGGTCGCGCACCCTCTTGACTGCAAGCTCGGGGGAGTTCAGCCAGAAATACAGCAGGGTGACCTCGTATCCCACAGACTGCGCCTCCTCGATTATCTTCACGAGCGAGCGCGTGGCGAGCGTGGTCTCTATGCTGAAGTCTTCGTAGCTTCCGAGCATGTAGTTTATTTTCATCATCATGTAGCGGCTGGCGGTGATTGACGCCGCCGCCGGGTTGAAAGGTGACAGGCTCTTCGCGAACTCGTCCGAATTCACGAACTGCCTGCAGCCGAGCAGGTCGGGCAGCAGGGTGTACGAGGCCGTCGTCTTGCCGGAGCCGTTGCAGCCGGATATGATGTAGAGCTTAGGCATTGTCTATTCCGTAACCGAAAAGTGCAAAATCGCCCTTTGCAGGGTCCCCCGGGAAAATGTCCCTGAAGGCGTCGGTGATTTCAATGGCGGTGGCCAGGTCCTTCTGTTTCCTGGAGCTCAGTCCCAGGGCGCTCGCCTGGGCGTAGACATGCACGTCCAGGGGTATGATGAGCTCCGCCGGAGAGCTGTGCCTCCATACTCCGAGGTCCACCTTGCCGTCGTTCCTGACCAGCCACCTGCGGAGCATGTTTATCTTCTTGTTCGGCGCCTTCGGATCGGGCTTCTGTCCGAAGATTCTTTCCCTGATCCCGTCAGTGCCGAGGCTTTCGAGCGAGTCGTGGCAGGAGTACCAGTCGCGGAGCCGGCTGCATATCGCCGCCGTGTCGGACCATTTTATGGTCCTGTGTATGCTGACAGGGTCATCCCTCCAGTCGCCGCTCATGACGTAGTCGTACGGTTTCCATTCCGTGAAGTCGAAGAAGCGCTCGCAATCCCTGACTATCATCGCCCTGCGGCCCCAGGCGAAGTGGGCGGCAAAGACTGCCGCCACTTCTATGTCCTGAAGAGCCGCCCCGTCCTCGTGGAACTTCCGGGGGAAGGCTATGGGATCCTGCCTGAACCAGACAGGGTCGTTGTACTTCTCGGCCCAGGCCAGGAGCTGTTCCCTTGTCTGCGGGTTCATGCTACTTCTCGGGAACCGCTACGAGCACGGCCTTGAGGAGCTCCCACACATGCTGCACGGAAGGGATGTTCACCCTTTCGTCGGGGGAGTGGGGATAGAGCACGGTGGGCCCGATTGAAACCATCTCCCAGTTGGGATATTTGGCTCCCAGCAGGGCGCATTCGAGTCCTCCGTGGGTGGCCATGATGTTCATGGGCTTGCCGAACAGCTTCGTGTGCGTGTCGTTGAGCAGACCTATCAGGGGAGTGTCGGGCTTGGGAGTCCATCCGCAGTATCCTCCGGTGAACTTGACGCTCGCCCCGGCGAATTCGAAGATGTACCTTACGCGGTTGGCGAGTTCTGCCTTGGACTCGTCCACGGCGCTCCTGAGCAGGGAGGCAACCTTGATGTGGCCGCGTCCTGTCCTCACTACCGCCAGGTTGATGGAGGTCTCGGTGAGTCCGGGCATGCTGCGGCTCATGCGCACCACGTTGGAAGGGCAGGCGGAGATGGCCTTGAGCGCGTTGAGCGCCACGCCCTCCTCGATGTATTCGTTGGCGGGCTTCCTGGTCCTGCGGACGGTGCATGACATCGCGGGGTCGCTTTCCTTGTATCTTGCCGTAACCTCGGCGAAGTTCTTCTTTATCGCGCGCTGCGTGGCGGCCGCCCTTTCTGCGGGAACCACGATTTCAGCCTCTCCCTCGAAGGGGATGGCGTTGCGCAGACTGCCTCCGGTGAAGGACACCAGCTTCGCCCCGTATTTCTCCATCACGGGAATCAGGGCGTTGGCGAGCACCTTGTTGGCGTTGGCCCTGTAGAGCGAGATGTCCATGCCGGAATGTCCGCCGGAGAGGCCCTTTACGTCGAGCTTGAAGCCGACGTGGCCGGCCTGGGTCCTGCAGGTCCTGTACTTGAAGTCGGCGATCGCGTCGAGTCCGCCGGCGCAGCCTATGCAGAGCTCCTCCTCGTCTTCGGAATCGAGGTTGATGAGCAGGTCGCCTTCGAGGATTCCGGGCCTGAGGGCCTTGGCTCCCGACATTCCCGTCTCCTCATCATAGGTCACGAGTATCTCGATGGGGCCGTGTGCGAGGTCCTTCGACTCGGCTATGGCCATGGCGAGGGCGACTCCCATTCCGTTGTCGGCTCCGAGGGTGGTCCTGTCGGCGGTCACCCAGTCGCCTTCGATGATGGTCTCGATGGGGTCCTTGAGGAAGTCGTGGTCCTTGTCGGCGGTCTTCTGGGGCACCATGTCCATGTGCACCTGGAAGATCACGCCCTTGCGGTTCTCGTAGCCGGGGGTCGCGGGGATGCGGATTATGACGTTTCCGGTCTCATCCGCTGCGGCGTCGATTCCGCGCTCCGCCGCCCAGTCGAGTATGAATCTGCGGGCTGCCTCCTCGTGTTTCGAAGGACGGGGGCACTGGGTCAGTCCGTAAAAGTTGTTCCAAACTAAACTTGGTTCTAAGTCTTTGATTGTCATATTGCTATTATTTATGATTGGTTTATTTCCAGCGTTGGTGCGTCCAGAGGTAGTTCCAGGGCTGCTCCCTGAGGTCCTTCTCCAGCAGTTCGAAGTACCTGTGCAGGATCTCGCCCTTGGGGGAGTCGGTCGCGTCTTCGCATATCGGGGTGAAGGTCATGGTGTAGTTTCCGTCCTGCTCCTCCCGGTAGCTGAGGTAGACTACCGCCAGGCCGAGCCTCCTGGCAAGGTGCTCCGCCGCGTCCATGGCCTTGGTGTCCTGGTTCATGAACCTTATGTTCACGCAGGACTTGGGGGTGTAGGGGTACTGGTCGTTGAGGAAGATGTACATCTGCTTCCTGTCGCGGTGGCGCAGTATGTAGTGCATGACGCTGAAGGATTCCACCCTTCCGTCATAATGTTCCTTGTCGACCACCGGGGCTATGCGGTTCCTGCCCAGGAAGCGGTCCCATGTGGGGCTGGACTGCTTGCGGTAGACCACGCAGATGTCGTTTTCGGGGTAGGCGAGCGTGGAGGGGTAAGGGTAGCTGACCAGTCCGCCGTAGAGCTCCCAGTTGCCGCAGTGCGAGGTCAGGACCACCACGCTCTTGCCCTTGGCGTATAGAGCGTTCACGGCCTCCGGGTTGGTCATCTTCACTATCCCGTTGCGAATGAGCTTCTGAGGGTCGGTGCATCCGCCGAACCATACGGCCTCCATGAACACTTTCCCGAAATGTTCGTAGAAGCGGCGGCATATCGCGGTCAGTTCGTGGTATTTCTTCTCGGGGAAGCTCCTCGCGAGGTTGGCGATCACGGCGTCGCGGCGGTATCCTATGGTCCTGCCTATGAAGCGGCCGGCCGCCCGTCCCAGGGCCCGGCAGGATTTCAGGGGAAGCCATGCCAGCGGCCTTGTCAGGCCGTAGACCAATGCGCTTCCTATTTTCCCCTTGTTGTCCATAATGGCAAATATACGCAGAAGCCGAGCGCAATGCAAATTGAACTTGTTCAAATTTCATTGCCGAGGCGCAACAGTATAAATGACGGTAGTCAAATATACGCAGAAGCCGAGCGCAATGCAAATCGAACTTGTTCAAATTTCATTGCCGAGGCGGAAATATGAAAAAATGCGGCCGGGAGCCGTCCCTTAAACTTGTATCAATGCCCAGTTTTTATTTAATTTGTAGATTATGCGCCCATGGAACGGACGCCGGAACCGAAATCAATAAAACAGAAGATATGTTCAAAGGTCAACCAAAAGGTTTGTTCGCCCTGGCCCTCGCCAACACAGGAGAGCGCTTCGGCTACTACACCATGCTTGCCATCTTCATGCTCTTCCTCCAGGCCAAGTTCGGCTGGGAGCAGGCGCTGGCGAGCCAGGTCTACTCGATTTTCCTTGCAGCGGTCTATTTCATGCCCGTGGTCGGCGGATGGCTCGCCGACAGGATAGGTTACGGAAGGTGCGTGGTCATAGGCATCTCGGTCATGTTCCTCGGATACCTTGCGCTGGCGGTGCCGACGGGCGACAATTTCTTCGGAATAGCCCTTATGATCGGCGCCCTGCTGCTCATTTCCGTGGGAACTGGACTCTTCAAGGGCAATCTTCAGGTGCTCGTGGGCAATCTCTATGACGACCCCAGGTACTCTTCCCGCAGGGACTCCGCCTTCAGCCTTTTCTATATGGCGATCAATATCGGCGCAATGTTCGCTCCTTCGGCAGCCACGGCGATAACCAACAGGTTCCTTTCCGGCGCCGGCCTCATCTACAAGGCCGACATCCCCGCCCTTGCGCACCAGTATCTGGACGGGACGATAAGCGCCGCCAACGGCGAGACCCTGTCGGCTCTCCAGTCAGTCATGCCTTCTCCTGAAGTCGCATCCATGCCGATGGCGGACTTCTGCTCATATTATATCGAGAATCTGTCTTCGTCCTACAACATGGGCTTCGCCGTCGCCTGCGTCTCGCTGGTGGTATCGGTGTGCATCTATTTCGCCTGCCGCGGCTGGTTCAAGCATGCCGACGTGAATGCAAAGCAGGCGGCCGCTTCCGGTTCCGCCGGAAAGGTGCATGTGGAGCAGCTTTCCGCCGCGCAGACCAAGGAGCGCGTGGTGGCTCTCTGCCTCGTGTTCGCGGTAGTCATCTTCTTCTGGATGGCATTCCACCAGAACGGCCAGTCGCTGACCTGGTTCGCGCGTGACTACACCCAGAGCTTCGCGGAAGGCTGGAGCCGCTCCGGCTTCAACATCTGGGTGCTCGCCCTGATAGCCGTGTCGATATACACCCTGTTCGGAACTTTCCAGTCCGAGAAGCCGACGGGCAAGATTGTCAATGCGGTCGTGACCATCCTGCTCTGGGGCGGCGCGTACTCGATATACAGCGGAATGCCCGCAAGGCTTGACATCCAGCCCCAGCTGTTCCAGCAGTTCAACCCCTTCTTCGTGGTATTCCTGACTCCGATTTCAATCGCGCTCTTCAGCTGGCTGGCTTCCAGGAAGAGCGAAAAGCATCCCAGGGGCCTCGAACCTTCGGCTCCCAAGAAGATAGGAATAGGAATGTTCATCGCCGCGCTCGGCTATCTGATAATGATTTTCGGCTCGCTCGGACAGGCTTCCCCCGCCGAACTGCAGGGAACGGTTTCCCCCGACCCCGTGGTTCCGACCTACCTGATGGGAACCTATCTAGTGCTTACCTTCGCCGAGCTGCTGCTCAGCCCGATGGGCATATCGTTCGTCTCCAAGGTGGCCCCTCCCAAGTACAAGGGACTGATGATGGGCCTGTGGTTCGCCGCCACAGCTGTGGGCAACTACCTCAGCTCCATCCCCGGACTTCTCTGGATGCAGGTGCCTCTCTGGGCCAACTGGGCGATACTCATGGCTCTCTGCGTAATCGCGGGCTTCATCATGTTCGCGATGCTGAAGAAGATCGAGGCGGCCACTGAAGACAAGCAGGAAGCCGCCGAAGCATGACCTTTCCTCCGATGAGAAGCATTCCGGATACAGGAGGGGTCAGAAAAACTACCAGACGCTGGCTCGGGTCGCTGGTGCTAGTAATGGCGCTGGCGGCCCTGGCCGGTATCATAAAAACCGTTGCCGGATGACAATCGACAGGAATTCATACGGGATAATCGCCTCTTTCTACATCGGTGGGGCGGCGGTGATATTCGTATTGCTCCGCTACGTGGGCATCCCGTGGCTCAGCTGGCCGCTCGTGGCAGGCGTGCTGTGGGTATGCGTATGGCAGACCTGCTTCTTCCGGGTTCCGAAGCGGCGTCGCTGCGGCTCTTCGCGCAAGGTCAGCTCCGTCGCCGACGGCAAGGTGGTGATAGTGGACATGGCGGCCTACGAAAGCGAGTACCTGAAGCGGGAGTGCATACAGGTGTCCGTCTACATGAACTTTTTTGACGTCCACGCCAATTTCTGGCCAGTGGACGGGACGGTAAGCCATTATGAATATCACCCCGGGGAGCATTTCCTGGCGTTCAAGCCCAAGGCCTCCCTTGAGAACGAGCATACCTGCACCTGCATCATCACGCCCGAGGGCAACGAACTCCTGTTCAAGCAGATTGCCGGCGGCTTCGCGAGGCGTATAGTGAACTATGCCGGCGAGGTCAGGACTTCCGAGGCCGGAAAACAGTGCGGAATCATCAAGTTCGGCTCCCGCATCGACATCTTCCTGCCGCTTGACGCCAAGGTTCTGGTCGAGCCCGGGCAGATAGTGCGGGCGTGCGAGACTATTCTGGCAGAACTGCCGCCAGCCGGCTCTTCAGTGCCGCCGCTGAAGTGAAGACCAGCCCCCTGATGCCGAGCGATTCCCCCGTTGATACATTCCCGGGGTTGTCGTCTATGAACAGGCATTCCTCCGGCTTTAGGCCGTAGCGCTGCAGCAGGATGCGGAAGATGCCCGGGTCGGGCTTCGCGATTTTCTCTTCCCCGGACACCACTATGCCGTCCAGCAGCCTGAACACGGGATAATTGTCCTTTACCAGAGGGAAGGTTTCGGCTGACCAGTTGGTGAGCCCGTAGAGCCTGTAGCCCCGGTTCTTGAGCTCCTCGACCAGTTCCTGCATTCCGGGTATCTGCTCTCCCATCATCTTTATCCACTGCCCGAAATACATGCGTATCTCCTTCTCCCATTCGGGGTGGACGGCGACCCTTTCCTCGGTTATCTCGGCGGTGCTGCGTCCGGCATCTGCCTGGGCGTTCCAGGCGTGAGGGCAGATTTCCGTCAGAAAATACTGCATCTTGGCATCGTCGTTGAAGTAGGGGCCGTAGAGGCGTTCGGGATTCCAGTCCACCAGGACGGAGCCGAAATCGAAGATTATGTTGCGTATCATCTGCCGTTCCGTGTTTTTGTTTTCGAAAATAAGAAAATTTTTCTATATTTGCAGTCCTCAAACCAAGGTGCGTTGGCCGAGTGGTCAGGCACAGGTCTGCAAAACCTGTTACAGTGGTTCGATTCCGCTACGCACCTCGAAAGTCCCGGGAGTCTGTCTTCCGGGACTTTTTATTGTTCCGGTTCGCGCAGCAGCTCCGACCATGCTTCTTCCAGCCTTGCCGGCGTCCATCGGGCGTTCGCAGGGCTTGTGCTGGGAAGACGCAGAATCCGTACAGGGCTGCCGCATATATTCCGCTCCGGTCCGATTTCAGCTGATTTACAAGCAGTCGCAACCAGGTCGGTTGCTGCAAATTTGCAATCTGCAGCGGTTGCGATGGCATCCTCCGCCCGGCTTCGCCCAGTCGCTGCGGAGCTGCAATCCGCAGCTGACAAGGACAGATATCTGTCGAAACCTCTGGCCGCAGCGCTGCCGTTCAGAGCTATTGTCCTTATTGACGGGAAACGACGTAGCAGCCCGGCGATGTCGTTGAACTCTCCTGCGCGTATGTCAGAATCCATGCTGCCCGGACGGCTTGCGGCATGGTAGATGTCCCAGAGCGCGATCCTGCATCGTGCGAGCATCGCCTTCTTACCGGCGTAGTCTGCAGGGCAGGGGAGGCCGTGGATTGCGGCGATGACCTTCCAGAAACGGTTCTGCGGATGGCCGTAGTATTCCTGGAGCTCCAGCGACCTGTCGCCCGGCAGCGAGCCAAGAATCAGCACCTTCGGCCCGTTGCACACCAGCGGCCCGAGACCGGTCTTTCTGTCCAGTTCGCAATTCATATTATATATGCTTGTAACAATATATTTCATGAAAGCCGTGCTTCTGCCGGCGTTCGGCCAAGGCCGGCTTGTCCCAGTTTTCCGCCTGCCATGCCGTATGCCGGAAGAAGTCTTCGAGCCGGCTCTGAACATAGTACGGCCATGGCGGACTTTCTTAACTTTTCGTACTCCGTGGCTGACTCCGTGTCCGGAGTGTGTGCGGCTCCGGCAGGCTTGTCCCGGCTTTCCGCCTGCCGGAGCCGCATACGGCCCGGACAGTCAGAAGACGGACAAACATCCGGCCGCATGCAACAGGCTGCCTTCAGCGGGCAACACGGCAAAATTAAGCAAAAAAGAAACCGGCTCGTGCGAGCCGGTCCCATTCATATTCCGATGCCGCAAAAACCTACTCGGCGGCGACAACGATAACCTTGATGTCAGCGAAGACGCCCTTGTAGCACTTCACCTTGCCCTCGAACTCACCGAGCTCCTTGATGTCGGGAACGGAGATGTTCTTGCGCTCGACCTCGATGCCTGCGGCTGCGAGAACCTCGGCAACCTGGGCTGAAGTCACTGAACCATAGAGCTTGCCGTTCTCGCCGACCTTGGCTGCAATCTTGATTTCCACAGCGCTGATCTTTGCGGCGAGAGCCTGGGCGTCAGCCACGAGCTTGGCCTCTTTGTGCGCTCTCTGACGCAGAGTCTCCTCGTGCTGCTTGAGGGCGGACTTGGTTCCCACTGAGGCGTAGCCCTGAGGAACAAGATAATTGAGAGCGTAACCGGTCTTTACTTCCACCACATCTCCGGCCTCGCCGAGATTGGCAACTTCTTTTTTAAGGATGATTTTCATAACGCTTCAATTATTTAAGGAGGTCAGTTACATAAGGAAGAAGAGCGAGTGAGCGCGCGCGCTTCACTGCCTGGGCCACTTTGCGCTGGAACTTGAGTGAAGTTCCGGTGATGCGGCGGGGAAGGATCTTGCCCTGTTCGTTGAGGAACTTCTTGAGGAACTCGGGATCCTTGTAGTCGACATATTTGATGCCTGCCTTCTTGAAACGGCAGTATTTCTTCTTGCGAACCTCTACGGTAGGAGGGTTCAGATAACGGATTTCGTTGTTTGATGAATTTGCCATGATGATACCTCCTTTATGCTTCTACGGTCTCGTTCTGATTCTCTGCGGCAACTGCTGCAGTCTCTTCTGCGACGGGCTCGGCAGGTGCAGCCGCAGGAACGGCGGGAGCTGCGGGCTCTTCAACTGCAGGCTCTGCGGCGGGCTTGGGTGCTGCGGCCTTTGCGGCACGGGTCTGGCGACGGTGCTCGGCGTAGGCTACGGCGTGCTTGTCAAGCGCTACGGTGAGATAGCGGAGGATGCGCTCGTCACGGTGATACTGGGTTTCAAGGGCGGCTACGAATGCGGGGTCGGCCTTGAACTCAATCAGGTAGTAGAATCCTGAGGTCTTGTGCTGGATGGGGTATGCGAGCTGCTTGAGACCCCAGTCCTCCTGGTACACGATTTCACCGCCGTTGTCGGTGATGAACTTGGTGTACTTGGCAACCGCTTCCTTCATCTGGGCTTCAGACAAAACGGGAGTTGCAATGAAAACGGTTTCGTACTGTTTGATCATTTTGTTAATGTTTATTTGATGAATAACCCCTCATTCCGAGGGGCTGCAAAGATATGAATAATTTTCAATGCGTGCAATACCTTTCCGGATGCCTCGCCGTGAGGTGGAGGGCCTCGTATTTCTGCTGGATCAGCGCGGTGTCAGCCTTGGCGTCGTCGGTGCAGATGAAGCGCTCGCCTATGCTCACGCGCTTCTTCCCCCAGTCGAAATAGCCGAGATAGACGGGGCAGTCGAGGGCTCGGGCTATGGTGTGGTAGCCCATCTTCCATTTCTTCACCGCCTTCCTGGTGCCTTCCGGAGCTATGCAGAGGTGGAATTCCCCCTTCGTGGATTCGACGGCATGGATTACGCTCCTGACCACGGTGGCGCCGTTCGTGCGGTCTACGGGTATGCAGCCGAGCTTGCGCAGCAGCCACCCGAGAGGGCCTATGAAGAACTCTTTCTTGATCATCACGTGCGCCGTGTGCCCGAGGCTCTTGTAGTAGAAGTAGGACACGATGAAGTCGGCGATGCTCGTATGGGGCACGCCGAGAATCACGCACTTCTCCTCCGGCGCGACTCCGCTGTCGGCCTTCCAGCCCCATATTTTCATTACAAGACCGTAGAAATTCATGTCGGTGTCAGATGTTTATGTCCTCAAGTTCCTCTTCGCTGCGCAGGTTGCGGCGTATGAAGTTCTGGCGGTCGAGCGTGTTGTCCCCCATGTAGAATTCCATGATGGCCGCTATGGACTCGCCGTCGGCAATGCCCACCTCGTCCAGCCTCATGTCCTTGCCGATGAAGTGGACGAATTCGTCCTTGGAGATTTCACCGAGGCCCTTGAAGCGGGTGATCTCGACTCCGCTTTTGAGCTTCGCGACCGCGTCCGCCTTCTCTTCGGATGAATAGCAGTAGCGGGTCTCCTTCTTGTTGCGCACCCTGAAGAGGGGGGTCTGCAATATGTGCACGTGCCCCTCGCGTATGAGTTCGGGATAGTATTTCATGAAGAAGGTCAGCACGAGCATCCTGATGTGCATTCCGTCGTCGTCGGCATCGGTCGCGACAATTATCTTGTTGTACCTGAGGTTCTGGATGTTGTCTTCGACTCCGAGCGCGGAGATCAGCAGGTTGAGCTCTTCGTTCTCGGCCACCTTCTTGCGGCTTTCCTTGTAGCAGTTGATGGGCTTGCCCCTGAGCGAGAACACGGCCTGGCAGTTCGCGTTGCGCGCCTGGGTGATGGTTCCGCTCGCCGAGTCGCCCTCGGTGATGAATATCGACGAGTTCTCGACGTCGTCCTGGTTCTTCGCGTTGACCTTGTCATTGTAGTGGTAGCGGCAGTCGCGCAGCTTCTTGTTGTAGACGCTGCTGCGCTTGTTGCGCTCGCGCACCTTCTTCTGGATTCCCGAGATTTCCTCACGCTCCTGCTGGGAGGACTTTATCTTCTCCTCTATGGCCGGGACTATCTCCTTGTGTATGCGCAGGTAGTTGTCGAGGTTCTTGGCTATGAAGTCGTTGACGTAGGTCCTGATGGTGGGGCCGACCTCGGTGTGGAGCACTCCGTTCTGGTCGGGCTCCTGCCTCTCCCACATATAGTTGGAGCCGAGCTTAGTCTTGGTCTGGCCTTCGAAGTTGGGCTCCTGTATCTGTATGCTGATGGCCCCGACTATGCCCTGGCGGCAGTCGGAAGGTTCATAGTTCTTCTTGAAGAAGTCCTTGAGGGTCTTGGCTATGGCCTCCCTGAAGGCCGCGAGATGGGTGCCTCCGTCGCGGGTGTTCTGCCCGTTGACGAAGGAGGCGATGTTCTCGCCGTAGGAATTGCAGTGGCTGATGACCACCTCTATGTCCTCGCCTTCGAGATGGATGGGCGGGTACAGCGGCGCTTCCGAAAGATTGTCGTTGACAAGGTCGAGGAGTCCGTTCTCCGACCTGAAGCTGCGGCCGTTGAGGGTGAGCGTGAGACCTTTCTTCAGATAGGAGTAGTTCTTCATCATGGTCTCCGCGTGCTCGTGCTGGAAGGCGTATTCTCCGAATATCAGGCTGTCGGGCACGAAGCTGACCAGCGTCCCGTTCTTCTCGTCAGTGCTCTCCTTGCCGCTCTCGCACAGCTCTCCGCGCTCGAACCTCGCCCAGGAGCATTCCCCGTCCCTGTAGGCGCATACGTAGAATTCGGAGGACAGGGCGTTCACGGCCTTGGTACCGACCCCGTTGAGGCCGACTGACTTCTTGAACGCCTTGTTGTCGAATTTTGCGCCGGTGTTCGGCACGCTGACCGCCTTCACCACGGAGTCGAGGGGGATTCCACGGCCGTAGTCCCTGACGGTCACCTTGCGGTCCTCTATCGAAATCCTGACCTCCTTGCCGAAACCCATGGAGAACTCGTCGATGGAGTTGTCCACGATTTCCTTGAGCATCACGTAGATTCCGTCCCCTGAGTTCTTGCCGTCGCCCAGACGGCCGATATACATGCCCGGGCGCCTGCGAATGTGCTTCAGCCCGACCAGGGTCTTTATGTTCTCGTCTGTGTAGTTGAGTTCGGCCATCACTTCGTCACCACTCCCTTCAAGTGTAGTAAAACCGGCTTCTTCTGGGCCGAGGTGTAGACTGTGAGAATCTTGTCGAAGGGGTAGGGCCCCTCGTCGTTGGTGTAGGTAGCGGAAACTTCGCCGCTCTCTCCGGGAGCTATGGATTCACGTGTCCATTCCGCTCCGGTGCATCCGCAGGATGAGACCACCGCGAAGATGGTCAGAGGCTCGTCTCCGGTGTTCTTGACGGTGAAAGTGCAGCTTACAGGACCGTCTTCCTGGCTTATCTTGCCGAAGTCGTGTATGGTCTTGTCGAACTCGAACGACGCTCCGAGAGCAAGTGTCAGCAGCAATGTCAGCAAAGTCTTCATACGCCTGCAAATTTACAAAAAATCGAAGCAAAATAATGGAGAATTCAAATATACTGCTTACTTTTGCGGTTGACTTAACTTATAAAATTTCAAGAAATGGCTTACAAGATCAATCCTGACGTCTGCGTGGCTTGTGGTTCATGCAAGAGCGAGTGCCCTTCCGGAGCAATCCTGGAGGGAGATGTCTATTCCATTGATCCCGAGGTGTGCATCAGCTGCGGCGCATGTGCCGACGCCTGCCCCATGGGAGCAATCACCCCTGACGAGTAGCATATACGCAAAGACAATAGGCCCCGGCCCGAATGGAGGGCCGGAAAGATTCAGACGTGGCATCTCCGCAGCCGTTCCGGGAATCCGGGCATGAGCCGAAGATGCCTTTTTCATAGCCTGTTCATCAATAGATAATTCTTTGGAAATGTTAGACAATAGCTTTGAAGACGACATGCAGCGGACCGTTGCCGCCGGAGCCGCGGAAGATGCGGGGCCGGCCGTCGCCGTTGAGGATGAAATTGACGTGGATGTCGAATGGCTCGACGACGGCCCTGACGGCGTATGGCCGGTCGGACCTGAAGGCGGGGCGGGGGTCGTTCCGGAAAACGGCGTGGACGGGGATCCGGAGGATTTCGGTGACCTCGATGATGAAGACGAGGCCGAGGAGATAGGGTATGATGACTACATGCTCGGAATCATAGGCGTGGTGAAGAGCGCCCTGGAATCCGACGGCATCGAGCCGGATGTGCTTGCCGCGAAGGTGAAGAATCTCCATGAAGGGCCTGAAAGCCCGGCTTCCGCCGCAGCGGCCGGAAATTCCAGGATAGGCGAGGCGCTCGGGGATCTGTATATGAATGAAATGCTGTTCAATTGCGGACGGCTGGGCCTGAGCGTGGAGGAATGCCGGCAGCGGGCGACGGGTTTTCTGTACAAGGCCGCCTGCGACATCGGATATCCCGCCCGTGGGGACTGCGCCTTCAAGCTGGCCCTGCTCTTTTACGCTCCCAGATATGAAGCTCCGGACCTGAAGCAGGCGAAGGACTGGTTCGGCTGGACAGCGCAGGAACTGGAGAAGAGCGCGCCGCAAAAAGCCGCGGAGGCCTGGCTGTATCTCGGCAGGATAGCTGAAGCCGAGGGGGATTACGGCGAGGCGGCCCGATGCCGGAAGAGGCATGACGCGCTTTCCGGAGACCGGCGCGGGGAGGCCGAGCAGGCGAGGCTGCTGATAGCCGCCGGCATCGACGGGATGGCCGGGATCACCACGCTCGTCGCCCTGGCCGAAGAAGCCGAACCGTACGCGTCGGTGATTCTCGCAGAGCTGCCCTGGATCGTCAACTTTGCCGACGAACTTGACAGCGAATACCCCTATGACGCACTTGAGGGCTGGCTCCTGCGGGACAGCTCCCTTGCGGACGCCCAGGCGGCCCTCGGAGGCTATCTGCTCGCCGTGGCCGACCATGACGGCTACCTCGAATCTTATGAGGAGGAGAGCTTCTATAAGCATCTCATGGTCGCATACAATATGAACTCGGTCATGGCGTCATACTATCTGGGCAAATTCTACACCCATCAGTGCGGTGCCGCCATCGACGACGGCAGGGACAGCGGAACCATCTCCGGTCTTTCCGACAAGGCGCTGTTCTACCTCAAGCAGGCGGCGGGGACGGGATATGTCCCTGCGATGAGGGATTATGCCACGGTGAATTCGCTTTGCCACGGCTTCGACGCCGATACCGCGAAATACTGCAGCTTCCTGCAGATTTTCGGCGAGACGGACCATGCGCAGGACCTGCTTTCCCGTAAGGAAGAACTTGACAAGGACAAGCTTTTTATAGATTGACAGGATGATAGATAATTTCAGACTCAGGATATTTTCCGCCGTGGCGGGGCTGGGCAGTTTCACCGCAGCGGCGAAGGCTCTCGGGCTCTCCCAGCCTGCGGTGAGCCAGAACATCTCGGAACTTGAAAGATTCGCCGGAGGGAGGCTGCTCCGGCGCAGCAGGAGCGGGGTCGAGCTGACGGAGAAGGGCCGGCGTCTGCTTGCGCAGGCGGAGGTGGTTCTCCGTGAATGCTCGAAGCTCGAGAACGACTTCCGCGCGCCGCAGTCGATTCTGCTCAAGGCCGTACTGCTCGGCCCGAAGCGCTGCAATATCCTTGTGCGCGACGGCCGCTTTGCGGATCTGGACGCTCCCGAGGAGACTCCGGCGGACAAGGTCATAGACGCTGAAGGCATGGCGATACTGCCGGCCCTCTACAACACCCATAACCATGCGGCCATGACGCTGATGCGCGGCTATGCCGATGACATGCCGCTCGAGCAGTGGCTGCAGGAGTATGTCTGGCCGTTCGAGGACAAGCTGACCGCAGCGGACATACGGCGCGGCAGCGATATTGCGGTCAGGGAGATGGCCGCTTCCGGAAGCGTTTTCTTCTCCGACATGTACTTCGAGATAGAGGAGACGATAAAGGCGGTGGAGGAGTCGGGGATGCGTGCCGCGATAGGCATCACCGTGATGGAGAACCACAGCAAGTCGCTGGAGGAGCAGAAGATGCAGTTCGTACACGACTGGAAGGATCCCACCGGCGGACGCATTCAGCTCGTGATGGCGCCCCACTCCGTGTATACGGTAGGTCCGGACAAGCTGAAGCGTTCGGCAACGTTCGCCAGAGCCAACGGGCTCAGGCTGCATATCCATGTGGCCGAGACGCGCACCGAGGTCGAGAACTGCATACGTGACCACGGGACAACCCCCGTGCGCTACCTCGATTCGCTGGGCTTTCTGGGCCCGGACGTGATTGTCGCCCACTGCGTGCATGTGGATGCCGAAGAATGGAAGATTCTTGCGGCGAGGGGAGTCACGGTCGCCCACTGCCCCTGCTCGAACATGAAGCTCGGCAGCGGCCGCTTCCCGTACGAGCTCGCGATCGATTCAGGCTGCCGCATAACCATAGGCACGGACGGAGTTTCGTCCAACAACAACCTCGACATGCGCGAGGAGATGAAGTTCGCTGCCCTGCTCGCCAAGGTGAACGGTGACCCTTCGCTGCTGCCCGCATCCGAAGTCTTCCGCTGGGCCACCCGCAACGGAGCCGAGGCCTTCGGCATCGATGCCGGCGAAGTGGCCGCAGGGAAGCTGGCCGATGCGATACTGGTCGACCTCGGCCGGAGCAGCATGCAGCCCTGCCACAACCTGATTTCGAACTACGTCTATTCGGCCGATTCGTCCGTCGTGCGCTGCGTGCTCTGCGACGGGCAGATCATCTACAGCTCGCTTTAGCCGTGATTTTTCGGGTGGCGCCCGTCTGCGGCATGCATTGCACTGCCGTCGGATTATTGGCGGCAGGCATGTGCGGCAAAGGACGCATTCCCCGGATGCCCGTCTGCGGCATGTAAAGCACAGCCGTCGGATTATTGGCGGCAGGCATATGCGGCAAAGGGAGGCTTTCCCCAAATCTTCCGCCTCCCGTGCCGTATATGCCTGCCGCAGTATAAATCCAATAAAGAAATACAAGATTGCTAAAAAATGTGCCGAAAAATGAAAAGCTTGAACCAGAACGGCCGGGAATGTTCCGAATCGCAAGCAAAACGGAACTGCAACTTACGAAACGGTCGCCATGCCGCATTGTATGTCAGCAAGTTGCGACAAGAGAAAAATTTGCAAAATAAATTTCGAATACATACTTTTGCTTCCAGGCTAGTTATGTACCACTTATACGGTTAGTAGTACAGGCAATTGCTTAACCATTTAAAAACCATAATCTATGCGTAAACCAATCACAACGTATTTCGCCCTCGCGACCAGTCTCGTGCTTCTTGGCGGAATGCTTGCAGGATGTGCCAAACCTTTGGACGAAACTCCTGATCCCCCCACAGCAGAACTCTCGGTGACGACAGTCGGAGCCACTGAAGCCGTTCTCAACCTCCACACCGGCCGCATAAGCGAATATGCCTGGGCCGTTTATTCCGAAGAGCCCGGAACCGCACCTGTGCCTGACGTGCTTTTCGCAACCGGAACCGTCGCAGCCTGTGTTGACGGCGACAACGAGTTCACCGTAAGCGGGCTTGAGGGAAATGCGAACTACACCGTATACCTCGCTGCGAAGACCGTCGAGGACGAGTATTACGACGAAGTTCTGACCGCAACCTTCACCACCACGGACTACACCGAACCTCTGACAGTGGTCGAGACTGACTACGGCAGTTTCAGGGTTCATGTCATGGTTCCTGAGAGCGTGACCTCCGCCGGCAACGCTCTCAGATATCTCGTAACCGACCTGTTCACCTACAACATGAACAAGAACGGCTTCATGGGAGTCACTCCAGACGCTGAGTTCATGGCATCCAATGGCGGCTTGGAATATTACATCGACAAGTCCCAGACCATGACCTTCGACAACAGCGAGGAGCAGCTGTATCTCCACAACTTCTTTGTGCCCGGCTCGCCGATAGTGTTCAAGGTCGGCGAATTCGCGTGGGGAGAGTCCTGGAGCGGAGAGGGCTATATCACTCCTCTCTTTGACTACGAAGGCTTCTTCGCAGATCCCGACGCAATCGCCAACGAGGCGAACTACTGGACCGGACATCATGCCGAGACCGTGGTCTATCTCCGCGAGCCCGCCCTGCTCGACGCCGATGTGGATGTCCAGATGGATATCCAGGCCGTCGAGGGAACCATCACCCTGACTCCTGACGAAGAAGTCTATCAGTATTGCGTGTTCGTTCTCGACCAGGCGACCTACGAGTATATGCTTTCGTATCTCGACAATGACGAGTCCAACCTCCAGTGGTTCGTGACAACGGAGAACGCCTTCATGAATGGAGCGAGGTCGCTTTCAGGCAATCAGGTTCTGCTGCTGTCCGACCTTTTCTATGAGGTGCCCTCCGACACGCATTACCACCTGCTCATAACTTCCATGGGCGATGCCGAGGGAACCAGCCAGTCTTTCCAGCATCTTGAGTTCGACACTACTCCCAAGACCCTCGCGGCTCCCGAAATCACCGTCACCCCCATCGGCGGACCCGAGAGCGACGATCCTTTCACCGTAGGGTTCAACATCAAGAACACCGGCAGCGTACCTGTGGTTTCGGCTGCCTACAACGCCAACTACGAGAGAGAGTGGCAGAGCCTGCTCGAATACATGGACTATTCCCAGATTCTCTCCTCTTATGGCAACGCATTCTCTGCCGCCGAAGTTGAACTCATCAACGGAGAGGAAGGCTATAACGTGTACTTCAACTCCGTCGACGGAATGGCAACAAAAATCGCCGTGATGGGATATAACGAGGAGATGACCCCGAATGTGGTCGAGGAAGGCGGCAGCGCGGTGGCCGTGCAGTCCACCCCTTATCAGCCTGCCGGAGAGAGAGTGGAGTCCGCTCTGTTCGACGAGCTCCCCGGCGATTGGACGATGACCGCTGAAGTCTCCCAGCATGACTATTATAACGGCGGGTATACCAGCCTCGGATTAATGGCCACCAAGGTGACGGTTTATAACGGTATCAACGACTATCCCGAGACTCTTCCCGAGAATGTATACGAGCTCTATCCCGACATGTCAAAGGATGAGGTGGACGCCCTCTATGAGGAGTTCAAGCTCGAGGCTGAGGCCTTCAACGCCAAGGTGCGCGGGCAGAACCGCCTGCTCTGCCTCGGATTCGGCTACGAGGAGGATTCACCCTATCCTCTGTTCTCCGCGCAGACTCCCTACGAGCTGTTCTGCAATCCCGACTACAGCGGATACGACGTGGCTTCTCTCTTCTATGACTTCGGCCCGAAGTGGTATCTGGAGGTGGCTGCCGATGGCAGTGTGACCGCGCCTTTCAACTCCGTCACCATGAGTCCTCTCACTGCGTGGACCTACAACGGAGCCTACTATCTTGCCGGAAACAATCCCGATGCGGGCTATCTGACGGTCAACTATGAATATGACGGCAGCTATGCCGTGCCTGTTGATGCGGCTTTCCCCGTTGAGGTTTCCGCCGGCGGCGAGACTGTTTCAGTAAACCCTCTGATGCTGCTTCCTGAAGGCTATGAAGAGGCTCAGCCCTTCTATCCCAACGCTGTGATGGAAAGCACCTATGGCGCTTCTATCGGAGGATACAGGATAGATTCCGGTCTGGCTCTGACCAAGGGCTGGAACGGCTCTGAAGATGCGGCTTCCGCAACGGCTTCCGTAAAGGGCGGCAACGGCTCCGCTCCCGCACTTTCTCCTATGTACGATGTCCGCAGCGCCTCCGTGGCAAGGCCGAAGTCAAGGACTGTCGTTCCCGAGTCCGCAAAGGTCAAGTACGGAGAGGTGGAAATCAACGTGCTGACCCTCGACAAGTTCAAGGAGTTTCTCAACGGCTCCAAGTCTGAATAGCCAGCTGCCTGAATAGAAGATGGCGGCCCGAAGCAGTCTCCGGGCCGCTTTCTTATGGATTGTTTAGAATAGAATATATGAAGAATATAAACTTTTTCGTACTGTTTGCGGCCTTTGCTGCGGCGCTGTCTTCCTGCGGAACCGGAATCGCCGACCATGACGATGACGACACCGTCCCTTCCGTGAAGTCTCTTGTCCTCCGGGCTTCCGCTACAGTGATAGAGGCTGACGGCATCGATGCCGTGCAGCTTGAGGTTCTTGCTGACGGAGTGCCTGTCACCGAAGGCGTTCGCCTTTACGACGGGCTTACCAACACGCCCCTGGAACTTCCTTCCATGACATTTACGACCACGGAGCCCGGCAACTATTATTTCTGGGCCGCATACGGCACGAAGCAGACGGAAATGGTTCAGGTCCGGGCCGTCGGCTTCGAACTCCCCGAACTTCCCGCCGATCCCGAGCCGGAGAACACCTCTTTCGTGAAAAGGGTTCTGCTGACCCAGTTCACCGGAACGGAATGCGGCTTCTGTCCGGGAATGATTGAAATCCTCAGGAGCGTGCTTGCTGACGAGGACTATGCCTCCAGGGTAATTCATACAGCGGCTCATACTTATAAAAGTACAGACCCGGCATACCTGGAGCAGCGGCTCGACCAGGCGATGGGCGTTTCAGGCTATCCCACGGTAGTCGCCGACATGGCATACTCCTACAAAAATTATCTCGATGAAGGCGGACTCAGGCAAATGATAGACCTTGCCTGGTCCGAGCTGCCTGCAAAGGCTGGAATCTCCGTCTCCTCCTCGCTGGCCGGCAACCAGCTCGTGGTGATGGCTTCTGTCAAGGCTGCCGAAACGGGCATGTACAGCGTGGGTGCATGGCTGCTCGAGGACGGTATCGAGGGCAAGCAGGCGAACTATCACCCTGAAATGTGGACAGGTGACTACGGCATCCATGACAACTGCATCCGTTATGCCGACAGCCGGGTGACCAATATCGACTATTCCGGCTTTTCGCTCGGAACCGTGGAAGCAGGACAGACTTCCGAGTATGTGTTCACTATCGACCTCGATGAGGATTGGGTGGCCGACAATTGCCATGTGGTGGTGTTCGTGACCGTCCCTGACGAAAAGGGGAGGTATTATTCCGTAACCAATGCGGTTGACGTGCCTCTGGAAGGAAGCTATCCTTTCGAATATGCTTCTTCGGCCGAGTAGGGACTGTTCAGGACCCACGGGCGTGAATTGACAAAGGCCCGGCTCTCAAATCGAGGGCCGGGCTTCTGCTATAAACTGCGGAATCCGCCTCATGGCACTTGACCTCCGGAAAAGCGTTCTGCTGCGGGCCTGGAATCTGAAGCTTGCTGCCCGTGAATGCTATCACAAATAATGGAGGCCCGGAAGAAATTTCGGACCTCCATTGATTGTCAGATGCGGGTGCAACCGTACTATTCAGCAGCGGGCCGCATGACGAACTCAAGATAGTTGCCTGAGTTGAGCAGTTCAGCCGCGGCCTTCTGTACCTTCTCGGGAGTCAGGGCCTTGATGGCTGCCTCGTACTCTGCGATGTAGTCGCTTACCCCGTAAAGCTCATGCTGGCGCAGAGCGCTGTGCCATAGGCTGTTGTGCTGCTTGCTCTCGGGAAGCTCCTTCTCCAGGTTCTTCACGGCCTTATCGAAGTGGTCGGCGGTGGGGCCGTCCTTGGCTATGTCCTCGATGCCCTTGACAGCGAGCTCGCGCAGCTTGTCGGCGGACTCCACGTTGGTCTGGAACACAACCTGCAGGGTCACGGTCTCATGAGGGGCCGGAGAGACTCCGTAGAGCGCGCTGGCTCCGTAGGTGCCGCCTTCCTCCTCACGGAGGGTCGCAGTGTAGACCATGTCAAGTATGTATGAAAGGGCAGACATGGTGACGTTGCTCTCGACCTTGTAGGGAGCGTCGATGTTATAGATCTGGTATACGGTGACCATCGGGGTCTCCATCTCGGCGGTGAAGTCATTGATCTTGCGTCCGCTTACCAGTCCGTCTCCGCAGTATTTCCAGTCGAATGCCTGCTCACCGGCGCTGATTGAGCCGATATACTTCTCCACGAGGGGAAGGGCGGTCTCGACTTCGAAGTCGCCGACCATGAACATCACTGCTCCGGCTGCATCGTTGAAGAGCCTCCTGTAGTTCTTCTCGAGAGTGGCGAGGCTTGCCTTGGCGATTACCTCCTCGTCAATCAGGAAGCGGCGGGGGCTGTCGTAGGCGTTCTCATAGATTTCCTGGTTGAGCTTCCAGTCGGGGGTTGACTCCAGGTTGGGCAGGATGGTCTCGATCTGGCTGACTCCCAGGTCATATTCGGCCTGGTCGAAGCGGGGATCCGCGAAGTAGAGGTATGCGAGCTGAAGCCCTGTCTCGAGATCCTTTGCAGTTGTGGCTCCGGCCACTCCGTGGGCGTACGTGTCAATGAAAGGAGATACGGATACCTGCTTTCCTGAGAGCATCTTCATCACGGTGGTGGATGAGAAGCCGGAAACTCCGGTGTTCTGCAGATAGAGGGACCAGAGGTTGTCATCGAAGGAATAGAGGTCCTCGTCGGAAATCAGGCTCTTTCCTCCCTTCTTGTAGATGCTGAAGGAGATGTTGTCCTTTTCGTAGTCGGTGGGGAGCATGACTACCTTGACGCCATTGGCGAGCTCGGCCACGGTGGAGCCGTAGAGTCCTTCGCCGGTGGATACTGCCTTGCTTCCGCTCAGTGCGGCGGCGTCAAGGAAGCTCTCGGGAATGTCCTCACCTGCGGGACGCTCTATCTCGGCGTTCTCCACCCTGGTGATGATATCCTTGATTTCTGCCTCGGTGGGAAGCTTCATGCCCTCGCGCTCGGGAGCCGAATAGAGGACCACGATGTTCTCGGGGGTGATGAGCTGGGTGAGCGCCTGATTGATGATCTGGGCGGGAATCTGCTGCATCATCATGCTCGCATACTCATATTCGGTCTCGGGAGTCATGAAAGGTTCGTTGTCGAAGAAGTTGTATATGAGAGGATATACGAACTCGGAGTTCTGGCGGGTGTCGGCGCTCTTCATCGCGGCCTCGTAGCGTGAAAGCAGCTCGCTCTTGGCTCTCTCCACTTCGTTGTCGGTGAAGCCGTAGCGCTTCATCCTCTCGATTTCGGTGAGCAGTGACTCGAATGCGGCGAGATCCTGCCCGTCCTTGCAGACGGCCTGTCCGTAGATTGCGTCGCAGGTCTCGGTGAGCTCTCCGAAGCCGAATCCGGCGGTCAGGTAGGGAGCCTCGGGAGTGGCGCTTATGTCACTGAAGCGCTCGTTCATCACGGTGGAGATTATGCTCTCGAGTATGTCCTCCATCAGTCCGAGGGAAGTGCTGTTGAACTCCTCGGGGGTGGGCTCGGTCTTCCAGTAGATTTCGAAGCTGCTGCTCGTGTTCTCGGGGTCGGTGAGGATTCCGACTATCGGCTCCTCGTTGCCGGGAATCATTATCACGTCCTTGGCCTTGGGGTTCTCGGGCGCGGGGATGTCGGCGAAGGTGGACTTGATTTTTGCCTCTACCTCGTCCACGTCTATGTCACCTACAACGATGAGGGCCTGCATGTCCGGACGATACCAGGTGTGATAGAAGTTCACCAGGCTTTCGGGCTTGAAGGTCTTGAGGTTCTCCTCGCTGCCTATGATGGAGCAGGTCGCGTACTTGGAATCTCCGTAGATATAGGGCCTTGACTTCTCCATCATTCTCCAGCCGGCTGTGTTGCGCGAACGCTTCTCTTCGAGAATCACCCCGCGCTCCTTGTCGATTTCCTCGGGGTCGCAGGTCACGAAGTGAGAGTAGTCGTGCATGATGAGCAGACAGCTGTCCACCACCGTGGGGCGTATCAGGGGAATGTTGTTGAGCATGTAGATGGTCTGCTCGACGCCTGTGGAGGCGTTGACGTTGCCTCCGAAGGAGGCTCCGATGCTCTGGAGCCACTCGAGCAGGCTCTTGCCGGGGAAGTTCTTGGTTCCGTTGAAGCACATGTGCTCCAGGAAGTGTGCGAGACCGTCCTGGTCGGGGGTCTCCTGGATGGCACCTACATTGGTCGCGAGATAGAATTCGGCCCTATCGGCAGGCTTGTCGTTATGACGTATATAGTAGGTCATTCCGTTCTCAAGTTTGCCGACTCTCGTTTCGGGGTCGTTGGGAAGCTGGGGCAGCTCCTGCCCGTATCCCAAAATGACTGCGCCGAGAAGCGCAGTCATTGAAATTATGAATTTTCTAATCATCTTGGGTGATAGAATTTGGTTGCGTTATTTGCCTGCAAGCCTCTTGTAGGTATCGAGGCGCACTTTCGCGAACTCCTCCGTCTTCTCGAGAAGCTCGGCGGCGTTCTCGGGGAAGAGCTTGTAGAGCGAGGCGAAGCGTACTTCTCCCTTCAGGAAGTCCTGGAACTTGCTCCAGTCGGGCTCCTTGGAGTCGAGGGTGAAGGGGTTCTTGCCCTGCTCCTCGAGAGCCGGATTGTAGCGGTACAGGTGCCAGTATCCGCACTCGACGGCGAGTTTCTCCTCCTTTTGGCTGAGTCCCATGCCTGCCTTCAGGCCGTGGTTGATGCAAGGCGAGTAGGCGATGATCAGCGAAGGTCCGTCGTAGGCCTCGGCCTCCTTGATGGCGTTGAGGAACTGCACGGGGCTTGCTCCCATGGCCACCTGGGCCACATATACGTAGCCGTAGCTCATGGCCATCATTCCGAGATCCTTCTTGCGTATCTTCTTTCCTGAAGCCGCGAACTTGGCGATTGCTCCCACGGGGGTCGATTTGGACGACTGTCCTCCGGTATTGGAATATACCTCGGTGTCGAGCACGAGCACGTTCACGTTCTCGCCGGAGGCAAGCACATGGTCGAGTCCGCCGTAGCCGATGTCATAGCCCCATCCGTCGCCGCCGAAGATCCACTGGCTGCGTGAGGGTATGTAGTGCTTGAGCTGGAGCAGGGACTTGCAGGTCTCGCATCCGCACTCCTCCATGAGTGGAACGAGCTTGTCTGCGACTTCGCGCGTGGTGGCGTAGTCCTTGCGCCCGTCGAGCCATTTGCGGAAGAGTTCCTTGATTTCATCGCTGCAGTCGGGGCATTCGAGGCCTTTGGCCATCAGGGCGGCCACCGTGTCGCGCATGCGCTCGGAGCCGAGCCTCATTCCGAGTCCGAACTCGGCATTGTCCTCGAAGAGGGAGTTCTGCCATGCGGGACCGTGACCGTGGGCGTCGGTGCAGTAGGGCGATGCGGGGAAGGAGGCGCCGTAGATCGAAGAGCATCCGGTGGCGTTGGCAATCATCATGTGGTCGCCGAAGAGCTGGGTGATGTTCTTGATGTAAGGGGTCTCGCCGCAGCCTGCGCAGGCTCCGGAGAACTCGAACAGAGGCTGTGCGAACTGGGAGTTCTTGAGGTTGGCCTTGGGGTCGAGGGGAGTCTTGTATCCGACCTTGGAGTTGAGCCAGTCGAATCCGGCCTGGTCGTCTACGCGGTCCATGTAGGGAGCCATGCTGAGGGCCTTGTCCTTGGCGAGGCATACGTCCACGCAGTTGCCGCATCCGGTGCAGTCAGCCACCGATACGGCGAGGGCGTACTTGTATTCCTTGAGGTTGGCCTTGCCGTCGGCAATCTTGACTCCTTCGGGGGCTGCGGCGGCTTCCTCTGCGTCGAGCAGGAACGGGCGTATTGCGGCGTGAGGGCAGACGAAGGCGCAGGTGTTGCACTGTATGCACTTCTCGGGATCCCAAACGGGCACGTTGACGGCGACTCCGCGCTTCTCGTAGGCTGCGGTGCCGGCGGGCATGGTTCCGTCCATGTAGGGCAGGAACGCGCTCACGGGCAGGGTGTCGCCGCACTGTGCGTTCACCACGTCGGCGATTTCCTTGACGAAAGGAGTGGCGAGACGGCCGGCGTTGTGGTTCACGAACTTGGCGTTGATGTTCGCCCACTCTGCGGGAACCTTGACCTCCACGTATTCTCCGCCCCTGTCGATTGCGGCGTAGTTCATGTTGACCACGTTCTCGCCCTTCTTGCCGTAGGACTTGAGGGCGGCGTCCTTCATGTACTTCACGGCGTCTTCCCCGGGTATGATTCCGGTGATGCGGAAGAATGCGCTCTGGAGTATGGTGTTGGTGCGTCCGCCGAGTCCGATTTCCTCGGCAATCTTGGTGGCGTTGATGATGTAGAACTTGATTTTCTTGCGTCCTATCACGGACTTCACGTAGTCGGGGATGCGCTTTACGGTCTCCTCCTCGTCCCAGAGGGAGTTGAGCAGGAAGCTGCCGCCCTCCTTGATGCCCTTGAGCACGTCATACTTCTCGAGGTATGAAGGCACGTGGCAGGCCACGAAGTCGGGGGTGTTCACGAGATAGGGGGCCTTGATGGGCGACTTGCCGAACCTCAGGTGCGAGCAGGTGTATCCTCCGGACTTCTTGGAGTCGTAGTCGAAGTAGGCCTGTGAGTAGAGTTCGGTGTGGGTTCCGATGATTTTGATGGTGTTCTTGTTGGCGCCCACTGTTCCATCGGAGCCGAGCCCGTAGAACTTGCACTCGGTAGTGCCCTTCTTCATGATGGAAATCTCTCCCTTGGTGGGAAGGCTCTTGAAGGTCACATCGTCCACGATGCCGATGGTGAAGTCGGCCTTGGGCTCCTTGCGGTCGAGGTTGTCGTAGACCGCGATGATCTGTGAGGGGGTGGTGTCCTTTGAGGACAGTCCGTAGCGTCCGCCTATCACGAGGGGAGCGTTCTCCTTGCCCTGGAACAGGGCCTTGACATCGAGGAACAGGGGCTCTCCGAGGGCTCCGGGCTCCTTGGTCCTGTCAAGGACGGCGATTTTCCTGACGCTCTTGGGGAGCACCTTGAGGAAATACTTCTCGGAGAAAGGACGGTAGAGATGCACGGTGATGACTCCGTACTTGCGCCCCTTGGTGGCGAGGTAGTCTATAGTCTCCCTGATGGTCTCGGTTACGGAGCCCATGGCCACGATCACGCATTCGGCGTTCTTGTCGCCGTAGTATTCGAAGGGCCTGTACTGGCGTCCGGTGATTTCTCCGATTTCGCCCATGTAGCGCGCCACTATGTCGGGAACGGCTTCATATACCTGGTTGCGGGACTCGACGGCCTGGAAGTATACGTCTCCGTTCTGCGCAGTTCCCCTGGTCACGGGAGAGTCGGGGTTGAGGGCGCGGGTGCGGAAGTTCTCCAGGGCCTTCTCGCTGACGAGCTTCTTGAGGTCGCCTTCGTCGATGGCCTCGATCTTCTGGATTTCATGCGAGGTGCGGAATCCGTCGAAGAAGTGCAGGAAGGGCACGGAGGCCTTGATGGCCGAAAGATGTGCGACTGCTGCGAGGTCCTGGGCTTCCTGGACGGAGCCGGAGGCCAGCATCGCGAATCCTGTCTGACGGCAGGCCATTACGTCCTGATGGTCACCGAAGATTGAGAGGGCGTGCGATGCGAGGGCTCTCGCGGACACATGGAACACTGCGGGAAGCAGTTCGCCGGCAATCTTGTACATGTTGGGAATCATCAGGAGAAGTCCCTGTGATGCGGTGAAGGTGGATGTCAGGGCTCCCGCCTGCAGCGAACCGTGCACCGCTCCCGCAGCGCCGGCCTCGCTCTGCATCTCCGTCACCTTTACGGTCTCACCCCAGAGGTTCTTCTTGCCGTGAGCGGCCCATTCGTCGATGTTCTCCGCCATAGTCGAAGAAGGTGTGATAGGGTAGATGGCCGCGTGCTCGCTGAAAAGGTAGGCGATGTTCGACGCTGCCTGATTACCGTCACAGGTAATGAATTTCTTTTCTTTGGACATAGCTATGTATTAGTTTTATTGAATTTGTTTTGGTTATTGCAAATCAAGCATAATCATTACAAATGTACGAAAAAGCCGAGAGCAATGCAAACTTGTTTGCAATTGCCGGGCCGAAATCAGCGGACGGGATCCTGCATGCCCAGCGAGAGTATGTAGCTTTCCTGCGGGATGCAGTTCGCGAACCTGGCATTCTCGATGAACTCGTCCATGAGCCGCCTCATCTCCTGCTGGTCGGGGCGCGCATCGCGGATTTCCTGATATGTGCCGCGCGGGGCTTCGGCGAACTCCACGAGCCTCTTCCAGCCGTCGGGCCGCCTGATAGCCACGAACGATGAGCCGTCCACCTTTTTGTAGGGCCAGAAGGTGTAGCCTATGTTGTTCTCCCTCATCGTCTTGCAGAATGCGGCCTGCCATTCGTCGGTGTTGTGCCCTATCTCGCCCATGTACATGGGCAGGTCCACCTTGTCGCGGAAGTCTATGATCTCCTGGATGGCGGCCTTGGTGGGGTCGCCTCCGTAGCGGTGGCAGGTGTACATTATCTTGTCGTCATATTTCCAGTCGGAGAAGGGCTTGAAGTTGCCGTTCCACTGTGCCCCGCCCAACAGGATTATGTGGTTGGTGTCAACTTCGCGTATCGCCTTGACCGCACGCTTGTGCAGGGCCTCCAGCTTGCCGTTGAGCTCATCCATGTTCTCGAAATAGGGCGCGATGGGCTCGTTGATCAGCTCGTAGCCCAGGATGGTTGTCTCGTCCTTGTAGCGTTCGGCTATGCTGCGCCAGATGTCGCAGAACAGCTGCTGGCTCCTCTCGCTCTCGAACAGCCAGGGGTAGCCGTAGCTGTCGTCGATGTTGTCGCCGGTCTGGCCGCCCGGCGCGTCGTGCATGTCAAGTATCAGATAGAGACCGTTGTCCCTGCACCAGCACACGAGGCTGTCAACCCTCTCGAAGCCGTCCTGCGCCGCGCTCAGCCCCATGTAGTCCTCGTCGGTGAAGAGCTTGTAGTGGAAGGGCAGGCGTATCGTGTTCGCGCCGGTGGAGGCTATGAATTCGATGTCCTCGCGCGTCACGTAGTTGTCCTTGAAGCGCTTCCAGAAGTCGGCCGTGTAGTCCGGGCCCACGAGCTGGCAGAACATCTCGTCGATGAAGTGTGCGGAGTTGGCCCTGCTGAATCCGAACATGTAGCCTTCGGGATTCAGCCAGTTGCCCAGGTTGGTGCCCATGATGAACAGCCTGCTGCCGTCGGGCTCTATGAGATTCTGTCCCTCGATGCGGACGAAGTCTTCGGGCGCGGGGCCCTTCTCCGCCGTGTTGCAGGAGATCATCGCCCCGGCGAGAAGCAGGGCGCAGAGGATTTTCTTCATAAGATTCGTTTTTTTGATGTAGGTGTCAAATATACGCAGAAGCCGAGCGCAATGCAAAACCGAACGCGCGTTTCTGAAGCGGAAGATCCTGATTGGACGAAAACGGGGGAATCATGTCTTCCGTGCATCCGGACCTGGATCGCGCGGTAAGCCCTCGAACCTGCGGACCGTTTCCGGTCGGAATCAGTCGTCAAGGTAGTACGTGACGCTGGTCACCACCCTGACGTTCTTGATGTAGGGTGTGTTCGAATCCCTGTCGCTGATCGTGAACTGCCCCTGTGAGGCCGTCTTGATTTTCCCGAGGCGGCTGTCGCAGTCCTTGGCGAACTTCTGCGCTGCGGCGCGTGCGTTGGCCGTCGCCTCCTCTATCATGCCGGGTTTGATGTCGTTGAGCCCGTCGAAGGAGAACACCGTTGGGTTGGTCCATGAGCCGGCGGTCCCTATGGGCACTCCCTGCTCGATCAGCTCGCCTACGCGGTTGCGGAGCTCTATCACCAGGTCGACGTTGTCGGAATAGACTGTGACCACCGAGGTGACGACGTAGTTGTAGACTGCGTTGTTGCTGTAGGAAACGGCGCGGTTGTCCTCAATTTCGGGGGCGTTGACTGAAATCTCTTCCTCGGGCACTCCGGACGAGGTGAGGAAGTCCACGACCTTGGCGTTCATGGAGCTGACCCGCGAATAGAGGTCGGTGAGGCTGTTGCCTCCGAGCTTGTATGCCAGCGGCCAGATTACCTTATCGGCCTTGACCTGGCGTTCGCAGAGGCCTTTTACGGATACGGTCCTGTCGAATGCGCGGTTCGCCCTGACGGCGCCGACCGTGCACAATCCCAGAATCAGGCATCCCAGGACGAAGGAAATGCCGAGGATGAGCTTATTGTTGCTGTTCATGCTCCCAAGTTAATGATTTTTTCCTTTATTTGCAGACATGAAGATAGTATGCGACGACAAGATACCCTTCATCAGGGGAGTGTTCGAGCCTTATGCCGAGGTGGTGTATCTGCCCGGCGGGGAGACCGATGCGGCGGCCGTCAGGGATGCCGACGCGCTGATTACGCGCACCCGCACCAGGTGCGACGCCTCCCTGCTCGAGGGTTCGTCGGTCAGGGTCATCGCCACGGCGACCATAGGATATGACCATATAGACACCGAATGGTGCGCGTCCCGGGGTATAGTCTGGCGGAACGCCCCCGGCTGCAATTCATGGTCGGTCGGGCAGTATGCGGGTTCCGTCCTCGTGACCCTCGCCCGCAGGCGGGGTCTCGACCTCTCCGCCATGACGCTCGGGGTCGTCGGAGCGGGCAACGTGGGGTCGAAGGTCGCGGAAATCGCCTCGCTTCTGGGCATGAGGATCCTGCTCAACGATCCGCCGAGGGCGCGGCGCGAGGGGCCGGAAGCCTTCGTGAGCCTCGACAGGCTGGTGGAGGAAAGCGACATCGTCACCCTGCATGTCCCTCTGTCGCACGAAGGCGGGGATGCCACGTGGCACCTTTTCGGAGAGGAGATGATTTCGCGGCTGCGCCCCGGGCAGATTCTGATGAACAGCTCGCGCGGCCCCGTGGTCGACGGCGATGCGCTCAAGGCGGCGCTGGGCGGGGGTTCCGTCGGAGGTGCTGTCCTGGATGTGTGGGAGCATGAGCCGGACATCGACAGGGAGCTTATGGAAATGCTCGACATCGCCACTCCGCACATCGCCGGCTACAGCGCCGACGGGAAGGCGGCCGCCACCGTCGCAAGCGTGCGCACCGTCGCCCGCTGTCTCGGCCTGCCGCTTGCGGACTGGTCTCCGTCCGCCCTGCCGCTTCCGGACCGGGCCCTTGAGTTCACCATGGACGCCAGAGGCAAAAGTCCCGGGGAGGTGCTGGCCGAAGCGATTCTCTACAGCTATGACGTGATGGCGGACGACAGGACGCTCCGGGCCCGGCCCGGGCTCTTCGAAAAGCTGCGCGGCGACTATCCCGTCCGCAGGGAGTTCACCGCCTTCGGCGTCAGGCTTGCCGGCGGGACCGCTGACACGTGCGCATTATTGGAAAAAGCGGGCTTCAATGTGCTTGAAACCCGCTGAAATATCCGATGCCGCTTTGGCGTCAGAGGATTGTGACCTCCGTGCCGGTTGACGGCGCTATTCTCTTTATCAGTCCCTGAAGCACGTTGCCGGGGCCGAATTCCTTGAAGTTCACGGCTCCGTCGGCAATCATGTTCTTCACGGTCTGGGTCCATCTCACGGGAGAGGTGAGCTGCTTGAGCAGGTTCTCCTTGATTCTTGCAGGGTCGGTCTCGGGCAGTGCGTTTACGTTCTGGTAGATAGGGCATACCGGAGCCTTGACCTCGGTCCTCTCGATGGCTTCGGCCAGCTTCACGCGCGCGGGCTCCATGAGCGGGGAGTGGAAGGCTCCGCTCACGCTGAGGGGGAGGGCCCGCTTGGCGCCGGCAGCCTTGAGAAGCTCGCAAGCCTTCTCGACGGCTTCCTTCTCACCGGAGATCACGACCTGCCCGTCGCTGTTGTAGTTGGCGGGGATCACGAGGCCGTCCACGGAGGCGCATACCTCTTCCACCTTGCTGTCGGGAAGTCCGATGATGGCCGCCATTATGCCGGGCTTGACCTCGCAGCATTTCTGCATCTCTTCGGCGCGCACGGCAACGAGCCTGAGCGCGTCTTCGAAGGCCACGGCGCCGCAGGCGACAAGGGCCGAGAACTCTCCGAGGGAATGCCCTCCGACCATGTCGGCGGCTGGAACGCCTTCGGCTGCTACGGCCGCGCACACTGAATGCAGGAACACTGCGGGCTGCGTGACCTTGGTGGCTTTGAGGTCGTCGGCGCTGCCCTCGAACATTATGTCGGTGATTCTGAAGCCGAGGATTTCGTTGGCCTTGTCCATGAGGCTGCGGGCTTCGCCGCAGTTCTCGTAGAGCTCCTTGCCCATTCCGGAGAACTGGGCTCCCTGTCCGGGAAATACGTAAGCAGTTTTCATATCTGAATAATTGGTTTTAGTAATCCGCTCCAAAAATACCGCAAAAATTCGGAACTTCTCGTGTACGGCGGAAAAAATTGCTATCTTTGCGGTTCACGCCCCCTTAGTTTAATGGATAAAATTTAGGATTCCGGTTCCTACGATAGGCGTTCGATTCGCCTAGGGGGTACAAATTTCATTTCCCGGATGGACGAACTCAAGGATATAAGGAAGCGTATCGGAGAGCTTGATGCCCAGATTGCAGAGCTGTTCGAAAAGAGGATGCTTGAATGCCGCAATGTGGCGGACTACAAGATGCAGCGCGGAATGGCTGTCCGCGACGAGGTGAGGGAGGCCGAGCTGGTCAGGAGGAATTCGGAGCTCGTGGGTGACGATACCATACGGGAATACTACGTCAACTTCCAGAAGAACATGATGTCGCTTTCGCGCAGCTATCAGGAGCGCCTGATGAGCGGCATGAAGGTGGCGTATTCCGGCGTGCCGGGTGCCTTCGCCTCCATCGCGGCGGCGAAGATGTTCCCCTCGGCCACGCTTGTCCCCTGCATGGACTTCGAACAGGCATATTCCGCCTGCGCCTCGGGAGAGGCCGATGCGGCCGTGCTCCCGCTCGAGAACAGCTCCGCCGGAGAGGTGGGCGCCGTGACCGACCTCATGTTCTCCGGCGACCTCTTCGTGAACCAGGTGCTCGAGCTCGAGGCCGTACAGAACCTGCTGGGCGTCGAGGGCGCTACTCCGGCGACCGTGAGGGAAGTGGTCAGCCACCAGCAGGCGCTTTCCCAGTGCGCGGCATATATCCATGAGAGGAAGTACCTCACGCACGAATATCCGAACACCGCGCTGGCGGCCCGCATGGTCGCCGAGAGGAACGACCCCTCGGTAGCCGCCATAGCCAGCCTGGAGAGCGCGGAGATATACGGGCTCAAGGTCATAGAGAAGAACATCAACACGAGCGGCGTGAACACCACCCGTTTCGCCGCATTCTCCCGCGTGCTCTCCACCGACAGCGACAGGAGGCGCATGGGCAAGCATTTCATACTGACCTTCACCGTGAAGAACGAGGCCGGCTCGCTGGCCAAGATGCTGAACATCATCGGCTCCCACGGCTACAACATGTGCAGTCTGCGCAGCCGTCCGATGAAGGGGCTGAAATGGACATATTATTTCTACATCGAGCTGGACGGCAATGTCTACACCGAGGAGGGCCGCAGCATGATCGCCGAGCTCAGCTCCCTGTGCGAGCGCTTCAAGCTCGCCGCGTCCTTCTGATGAGATGAAGAACACCATAGGCACAAGCGTACAGCTCACCGTCTTCGGTGAAAGCCACGGCCCTGCGGTGGGAGCCGTGCTTGACGGCCTGGCACCCGGCGTTCCTGTGGACGAGGCCGCCATCGCCTCCTGGCTTTCGCGCAGAAGACCTTCCGGCCCGACCGACACCGCCCGTGTCGAAAAGGATGCGTTCCGCATACTGAGCGGGGTCTGCGGAGGCTTCACCTCGGGCAGTCCGCTCACCATCGTGATACCGAACACGGACACGCGCAGCTCCGACTATTCCGGGACTGCGGACATAGCCAGGCCTTCGCATGCCGACTTCACCGCGCAGGTGAAATACCACGGATTCCAGGACAAGAGCGGCGGAGGGCATTTCTCGGGCAGGGTTACGGCCGGGATAGTCGCGGCCGGAGCCGTCTGCATGGGGGCCCTCGCCATGAAGGGTATTGCCGTCGGCACCCACATTCTCCGCTGCGGCGCCGTGTCTGACCGGCCTTTCGGCGATGACTGCGCGGCGCAGATAAGGCGGCTCGAATCCGAAAGCTTCCCCGTGCTGTCCGACGTGGCCGGGGCCATGCAGGCGGAGATTGCTGCGGCGCGGTCTGACGGGGATTCCCTGGGCGGGATAGTTCAGACCGCCGTGTCGGGCCTGCCCGCAGGAGTCGGCGAACCCTGGTTCGATTCGCTTGAAGGAGTGATTTCCCGCGCAGTGTTCGCGATAGGAGGAATAAAGGGCATAGAGTTCGGCAGAGGCTTCGGCTTTGCGGAGCTTCGCGGTTCCGAGGCCAATGACGCCTTCCGCATGCGGGACGGGAGGGTGGTGACCCGGACCAACAACAGCGGCGGCATAAACGGCGGAATAAGCAATGGCATGCCCGTGGTCTTCAATATGGCGGTTCGCCCCACTCCGTCCATAGCAAAGGTCCAGCAGAGCGTGGACTTCGTCAGAGGACAGGAGACCGAACTGCAGATAAAGGGCCGCCACGACCCTGCGATAATAAGGAGAATATGCCCTGTGGTAAGCTGCCTTGTGGCCGTGGTTCTCTGCGACCAGCTCGCCCTCCGCTTCGGCACCGACTGGCCTCTGGCGCAATCCCTGTAGGCCTATGGCTTTCCTGACTCCCGAAAAGAAGATTCTTATAGTCGGCATGGGCCTGATCGGAGGCTCGTACGCCGATGCGCTTTCCGCCGCCGGCTTCGAGCTCGGAGGTATTGACCGGAGCCGATCGGCGATAGATACCGCCCTGCGCAGGGGAATCATACGGCACGGGGAGACTTCCGTCCGTCCGGAGTACGTCGCCGCCTTCGACCTGATAGTGTTCGCGCTCTATCCACACGATTTTGAAGCCTGGGTCCGGGAATACGGCGGCTGCATAAGGCCCGGAGCCCTTGTCACCGATGTCACCGGCGTCAAGGGAAGCCTGGTCGGATGCATCCAGGACCTGCTTGGCCCCGGGGTGGAGTTCGTGGCGGCACATCCCATGGCGGGCAGGGAGCTCAGCGGCGTGGAGAACAGTGACAGGCGTATCTTCAGGGATGCCAATTTCATAATAACCCCCACGGAAAGAAACAGCAGGGAGGGGATTGCGGCGCTCAGGGAACTCGCCGGACTGCTCGGATTCGCGAAGGTCTCTGTGCTGAGCCCGGCTGAGCATGACGAGATGATCGCTTTCCTCTCCCAGCTCGCGCACTGTATGGCCGTCGCCCTGATGGACTGCCGGGAGTGCACGCATTTCGCAGCCTATACCGGGGATTCCTTCCGCGACCTCACAAGGATAGCGAGAATCAACGAGAACATGTGGACGGAGCTGTTCCTGGCCAACAGGAAGGCGCTGCTTTCGCAGATGGACCTGTTCGCGGAGAAGTTCATGGAACTGCGAGATGCGCTGGACAGGTCGGACGCCGAAAAGCTGAAGGACATGATGCGGCTCTCAACGCGGAGACGCTCAAGTTTCGACAAGGACTGAAAGGAGGAACCAGATATGAACATGATTTTCAAGCGGAAGCTCATCATTCCCCAGGAACTCAAGGAGATGTATCCCGTCTCCGATGAGGGGCGCGCCGCCAAGGAGGGCAACGACGAGCGGATAAGGAAGATTTTCACCGGCGAAAGCGACAGGCTGCTGCTGCTGATAGGGCCGTGCTCGGCCGACAGGGAGGACGCGGTGATAGACTATATCACGCGCCTGCGCGGGCTCCAGGAGAAAGTTGCCGACAAGATAGTCATCGTGCCGCGCATCTATACCAACAAGCCGCGCACCACCGGGGCGGGCTACAAGGGCATGCTGCACCAGCCTGATCCCAAGGCCGCGTCCGACATGCTCAAGGGCCTGATCTCCATCAGGAAAATACATATACGCGCATTGAACGAGACCGGGTTCTCCTGCGCCGACGAGATGCTGTATCCCGAGAACCACAAATACCTTTCCGACCTGCTTTCATACGTGGCGGTCGGCGCGCGCTCGGTGGAGAACCAGCAGCACCGTCTGACGGCGAGCGGCATCGACGTGCCGGTGGGCATGAAGAATCCCACGGGCGGCAACCTTACGGTGATGATGAACGCCCTTACCGCCGCCCAGAGCCCCCAGACCTTCATATATCGCAACTGGGAGGTGGAGAGCAAGGGCAATCCTCTGACGCACTGCATCCTGCGCGGCTATGTGGATTCCCGGGGCAACGCACATCCCAATTATCATTACGAGGATCTGGAGCAGCTCTGCGGGCTGTATGCCGCTTCGGACCTGGCCAACCCGGCCGTGATCGTGGACACCAACCATTCCAATTCGGGGAAGAAGTATCTGGAACAGATACGCATAGCCAAGGAAGTGCTGCACAGCGCCAGGCATAATGCGGACATCTGCCGGCTGGTCAAGGGGCTCATGATAGAGTCATATATAGAGGACGGGGCCCAGAAGGCCGGCGAAGGCCGCTACGGCTGCTCGATTACCGACCCCTGCCTCGGCTGGGAGAAGACCGAACGTCTGGTCCTCGACCTGGCAGACCTCCGCTAGAGCAAGCCGCCGCTGCCAGGGGCATATAACCTGCCGGCGGTCCTCCCCACTCCGTGGGTCCCTTCCCTTTTCGGGAGCCAATGCCGCCTTGCAGGTATATGCCCTGTGCAACGGCGATTATCAGTTCTGGCCGGCGGTTTTGCCGGAGTCGGGCTTGTCCCCCTTGGTGTAGAGGAAACGCTTGATCTTGTGGGTCGCGGTCTTGGTGAACGGTTCGCGCTGCACCTCGACCGAACGTATCTTCATGAACTTGCTCACCCTCGAATTCACGAATTCCAGTATTGCCTTCTTGCGCGCCTCGAGGTCCTCGATGAACTTGTCCTTGCCCTCGAGATCCCAGTCAATGACATTGTCGTTGAACTGCACGAGCGCCACCAGCTGCCCGTCACGCTCGATTACCAGGGATTCGGAGATTCCGTCCATGCTGTTGATCACATTCTCGATTTCCTCCGGATAGATGTTCTCTCCGGAAGCTCCGAGAATCAGGTTGCCGAGCCTGCCCTTGACGGAATACCTGCCCTTCTCATCGCAGCATGCGAGGTCTCCGGTGCGGAACCAGCCGTCGTGGCTCAGGACGGACAAGGTCCTGTCGTAGTCCTTGTAGTAGCCGAGCATCACATTCGGGCCCTTGACGCTTATCTCGCCTTCCCCTGTCTCGGGATTGATGTTGCAGAGCTTCACCTCGATTCCGGGCACGGCCTTCCCCGTAGAGCCGACCTTCGTCTTCCCCGGAGGCGCTGCGCAGATGAGCGGTGCCGTCTCGGTGAGTCCGTAGCCTATCGAGTAGGGGAAGCCTGTCTTCTTCAGGAAGGCCTCCACCGTGGGGTCGAGCTTCGCACCGCCTATTCCGAAGAACTTGAGCCTGCCTCCGAAGGTCTTGCGCAGCTTGATGCCGATCAGGGTATACAGCAGCCAGGCCATGTTGTCGCGCAGGAACTGGAGGAACTTGCTGCCGTTGATGGTCGGTATGATGCTGCTCTTGTAGATTTTCTCGATTATCAGGGGCACGGAAAGCATTTCCGTGGGACGTATCTGCTTGAGCGTGGAGAGAAGCACCGAAGGCGTGGGCACTTTCTGGAGATATGCGACCCTTGCACCCATGGCGAAGGGATACAGCATTCCTATGCTCAGCTCGTAGGTGTGCGCCATCGGGAGTATGGACAGGAACACGTCCTTTTTCTTGATGCGGAAGCTGTTCCAGGAGGAGAGCACGTTGAAGCAGAAGTTGCGGTGGCTGAGCATCACCCCTTTGGCGTTACCTGTCGTTCCCGAGGTGTAGAGTATCGCCGCTATGTCCAGCGGCGTGGGCACGCTGACCTTGCCGTCGCAGGTGTAGGACTCTCCGGTCGCCTTTATGAAGTCGAAGTCGGCTATGTCTATGACGAGGTTCAGCCGTTTTATGGTGTCCTCGCTGAGCTTCGGCAGCTGCTTGCGGGAGACGAAGATCGCCTTGGCCTCGGAATGCGCGAGTATGTTCTCGACCTCGTCATGCGAGAGGTCGGGCAGCATCGGGATGGCTATGCGTCCGAATGCGGTGATCGCGAAGAACGCCACGCTCCAGTTAGGCATGTTCTCGGAGAGTATGGCCACCTTGTCGGAGGCGCCTATGCCGAAGTTGGAAAGGATTCTCGAAATGTTGTCGCAACAGTCCTTGAACTGGCCGTAGCTGTAGCTGCTCGTGCCGTCCGCGAATCCCGACGCCATCCTGCGGGCATATCTGGAAGTCGCGAAATTGTACAGGTCGGTGAGAGTGCTGAACGATGGTCTCATCATGCCTTGCTATTGGTGATGCTTCTTCCTGTAGGCGGAAAGTCCTTCGGCCAGCACGTGCAGCGCCTTCCTGAGTTCGGGCACTTCGAGCACGTAGGCTATGCGGACATGGTTCCTGCCCGTTCCGGGCGTCTTGTAGAACGATGCGGCGGGGGTGACCATGGTGGTCTGGCCGTCGAGCCTGAATTCGGAGAGCATCCACCTTGCGAAGTCCTCCGCGTCCTCGACAGGGAGTTCCGCGACGGTGTAGAACGCTCCGTAGGGCATGGGGGCGTAGACTCCGGGTATCTCGTTAATGAGCTTCAGGGCGCAGTCCCGGCGCCTGATGTATTCCTCCCTGACTTCGGTGAAGTACTCCTGGGGAGTGTCCAGCGCGCCCATCGCGGCATACTGGCCGAATACGGGAGGGCACAGCCTGGACTGGGCGTATTTCATGGCCGCAGCCATCACGTCCTTGTTGTGCGAGACGATGCAGCCTATCCTGGCGCCGCAGAGGTTGTAGCGCTTCGAAACCGAATCCACGAGAATCACGTTCTGCTCGCAGCCGGGGATGTTCATGGCCGAGAAGTGAGGCTCGTCGGTATAGCAGAACTCCCTGTAGACCTCATCGGAAATGAGGAAGAGGTCGTGTTTGCGGCAGAATTCCCCTATGGCGGTCATCTCGCTGCGGCTGAACAGCTTTCCCGAAGGGTTGCAGGGGTTGCTGAGCAGCACCGCGCGGGTCTTTCCGTTGACCAGCTTCTCGAACTCCGAGATGTCGGGCACCGCGAATCCGTTGTGGATGTCGGTGGGCACGGCCCTGAGGGTGATGCCGTTGAGGTAGGCGAAGGTCTGGTAGTTGGTGTAGAAGGGCTCGATGACTATGATCTCGTCACCTTCGTCGGCAACTATCTGCATGGCGTTGGCGAAGGCTTCGCTGCCTGCGACTTCCACCAGCAGTTCGCTTACGTCTATGTTTATGCCTATCTTGCGGTAATACTTCTCGACGAGGGCCTGGCGGAGTTCCTTGAAGCCCGCGGAATTAGTATATGAAAGGTGGTGCAGCTTGCGGCAGCGGTCCTCCACGGCCTTGAACGCACACTCGGGGGACTTGATGTCGGGAGCGCCGACATTCAGATGATATACCTTGACGCCCTCGGCCTCGGCTGCGTCGGCCAGGGGCACGAGCTTCCTGATGGCGGATGCCGGCATCAGACGTGATTTTTCGGATATTTTAAGGGACATGGTAAAAAATATATATCAGACAAATATATTCAATCCGCTCAACAATTCAAAATACCATAATAAAGGCGGACGACGAAGACGCCGCCCACCTCTGTATGCTTGCCGTCCGGTTAAGGACTAGTCGTCAAGATCCCTGTATTTCTCAAGAGCTTTCTCCATCTGCGTCTGCTGCGCGGCGCGGGCGAGCTCATGATGAGCCTTATGTGCTTCGAAAAGCCTGTAGGCGAATGCTGAGAGGACTACGAATCCGATAATCAAAAGCGCGTACATAACTTCTATAAGGTTTTTTGTTTGTCTTGTGCAAAGGTATGTCCCGGGAAGCTCCCGGGCAAGCCCTGGCTACATTTTGTTACGATAGCTGCTTTTGGTGCCGGCTATAGGACTATCGGTATCGCCGAACGCCGCAATCAGGCGAGGAACAGGATGAGCATCTGCGCGACCAGCACCCTGAAGAACATGGTCAGGGGGTAGACGGTGGCGTAGCCGACTGCGGCATGGTCGCTGTTCTTGTCCTGCTCTCCGGCGTAGGCGAGCGCGGGGGGATTGGTGCATGAGCCCGCAAGCACGCCGATCAGGGTGTTGTAGTCGAGCTTCATCGCGAAGCGGCCTATGATGCCGGCGAGCAGCATGGGCACCACCGTGATGATTGCACCATAGCCTATCCAAACGTAGCCTCCCTGGTGGATTATGGTGTCCACGAATCCGTGTCCGGCCTCAAGCCCGACGCAGGCGAGGAAGATGGCTATGCCTATTTCCCTGAGCATCAGGTTGGCGCTGGCGGTGGTGTAGGTCACGACCTTGAACTGGGGGCCGAAATGGCTGATCAGCAGGCTGACGACCAGAGGGCCGCCGGCGAGGCCGAGCTTCACGGGCTGGGGGATTCCGGGGAACACGATGGGGATGCTTCCGAGTATGCAGCCGAGGGCGATGCCCATGAAGATGGGCACGAGGTTGGGGTCGTCAAGGCGCTTGCGTGAATTGCCGAGAACCTTCTCCACTGCGGCTATGCTCTGCTCGCTTCCGACCACCGTCACCTGGTCTCCGTACTGGAGGCGAATCTCGGGGGTGGCCTTGAGCTCGATGCCGGCCCTGCGTATGCGGGTCACCGTGGCTCCCAGCACCTTCTCGAACTCGAGCTTGCCGAGCACCATTCCGTTGAGCTTGCGCTTGGATATGATGATTCGGCGGGAGATGTACTTGCTGTCGCTGAGGTGTTCCGCCTTCTCTATCTCGGGTATTTCTATCTTCTTGTCATCCAGGTTCTTGGGTTTCCTTACCGGCAGGGCCTTGCCGTAGAAGCAGCCCTTCAGCACGACGAAGCTCAAGATGCATCCTATTACGCCGAGGGGATAGGCGACCGCGTAGCCGAGGGCGATGTCAGGCGCACCGGTATGGTAGATGTCGGAGTAGGCCTGCTGTGCAGCACCCAGACCGGGAGTGTTGGTCACGGCTCCCGACATGATGCCGGTCATCGTGGTTATGGATTCGCCGGTGATGAAGTGCAGGGCGACGGTGATGCCCACGCCGAGCAGCACTACCAGGAAGGCCAGGAGGTTGAGGCCTATTCCGCCGCTCTTGAGGCTGGCGAAGAATCCGGGGCCCACCTGCAGTCCAATGCTGTAGACGAAGAGTATCAGTCCGAATTCCTTGAGGAACTGGAGCAGGTTGGGGTCGAGGGTCATCCCGAAGTGGCTGAACGCTATTCCTATGAACAGTATCCAGGTCACTCCGAAGCTGATTCCGGCGACCTTTATCTTGCCCATTATCTTGCCGAGGGCTATCACCAGGGCGAGTATGATGATGGAGTGCGCTATTCCGCCGCTCCAGACACCTTCGGTGCCGTTGAAGAGAGTGTTCAGGAAATTCATAAGTTCTTGATTAGAGCCATCTGTTGATTCTTTCGTTTATTTCGTTGGATTCGCACAGGAGTTTCACGAAGGCTTCCGCCGAGCGCTTCCTGTAGGATTTCTTGAGGACGTGTATGCAGCCTTCCATCTGGTTCTGGGGAATCTCCAGCGGAATCGCCTTGAGATTGTCCTTGTGGTGGTAGATGGTGGCCTCGGAGAGTATGGTGAGCAGGTGGCTGCTCTGCACTATGTCGAGGAGGATGTTGATTTCATTCAGCTCCATGCAGATGTCGAGGTTCTGCTTGTTGATGTCGAGGTTCCTGTCTAGGACGTTCCTCGCCTGGATTCCCTTCGCGGGCAGGGCTATCTTCTGCCTTTCCAGATCGTGCATGCCCAGGGTCTTCATGCCCGCCAGGGGATGGTCGTTCCTGAGTATGACCGAAAGCTTGTCGTCGAAGAGTATGTGGGATTCTATGTCGTCGTAGCTCTCGTTGGGCTTGAAGGCCAGCACCAGGTCGGCTTCGCGCTTGCGCAGCAGGCAGATGAGCTCCTCGCTGGACTTGCTGATGAAATTCAGCTTGACTCCGGGGTAGTTGTCGGTGAAGTTCCTCACCGTTTCGGTGAGAATAGGGCAGAATGAGTAGGTGACCCCGACCGTCAGCTCGCCGGAAACCATTTCCTGCAGGTCACGTATCTGGTTCTGGCAGTCCCTCGCATCCTGCAGGGTCCGCCTGGCCAGGGGGAGGAGGCGGCTGCCGTTCTCGGTCAGTGACACCGAGTGCGAATCACGCTCGAACAGGGCTGTCCCGAATTCCTCCTCCAACTGCTTGATCTGCTGGGAGAGAGTGCTCTGAGTCACGTACAGGCTCCGTGCCGCCTCGGAGAAGTTCAAAGTCTCGGCAACCTTCACGAAGTAGTACAATTGTCTGAGTTCCACGGCAATTATATTGTTTTGACCAACTAACGGGGCGCAAATATATCCCTTTATTTCCGATATGCCAATCTTTTTGCGATAAATGTTTGCGATAGCCGCGATTGCCGGCCCGCCGCGAGGATTATGAAAAATGCCGTTAACATTTTCGATATTTGTGCGTCTTGTATATGAAGCGCCCCGAGGACGGGACGCGTAAAAACTGATAAGAATATGAAAAGATTCCTTTTGATGCTTTCATTTGCGGTGATGCTGCTCGCCGGTTCCGGCGCAGACGCCCCGGCGAAGTCCATGCCCCGGCAGCGTCTCATCAACATCGCCAACGGCTTCCGGAGAACCGAAGGGTTCGAGGTCGTGAACATAGGCCGTTTCGGGGTGTTCCTGATGCGTTCCGCCGCAAGTCTCTCCTCCGGGGCGGAGGACGATCCGGAGCTCCGTGAGGCTCTGAAGCTGCTGGGCGGCGTGAAGCGGCTCGTCGTGGTGGAATATGAAGATGGCGCCGAACGTCAGCGGAAGATGTTCAACGACAGGGTGGAGTCCGCGCTCGAGGGCTGCGACCTGCTGATGTCGGCGAACGACAGCGGTAGTTCCGTCCATATATACGGCACGTTCGATGAGGAGTCGGGCCGCGTGGGCGACCTCGTGGTCTTCACCCCGGACGACGGCGCCCTGATATGCGTTTTCGGCAGTTTCCCGATGGATGCCGTCGCGCAGCTCGCAAACATGCGGTGACATGACGGCGGAGGAATTCAGGAAAAGCTATCTGACCCTCGGGGAGAGCTTCTACCGCGTGGCCCGCTACATGCTAGAGTCGGAGGACGATGCCGAAGATGCGGTGCAGGACCTCTATGTCCGGCTCTGGAACTCGAGGGATACGCTTGACTCCGTGCACAACCCGAAGGCCTACGGCATCACCCTGCTCCGCAACATCTGCATAGACCGCATCCGCAGGGCCTCCGGACAGCGTCGCGGGGAACTGACCGAAAGCCTGCCCGCCGAGGGGAGTTCCGATACGCAGGTCTGCACCAGGGAGCGCTTCGACAGGGTCATGAGAGCCGTGGAAATGCTTCCGGAGAGCGAAAGGCAGGTGCTCACGATGCGGGTGTTCGACGGATTGGGCTACGAAGAGATTTCAGAACGTACCGGCAAGAGCGGACTTACCCTGAGGGTGCTGCTCAGCAACGCCAGACGCAAGATAAAAAAGGCAATGTCATGAAAAGGCTGGAAGATATCGAAAAGATGAGCTTCGAGGAGCTCGAAAAGGTTTCGCGCGATGGCGGCGTGAGGATGCCGCAAGGGTTCGGCGAAAGACTCGAAGGCGGGATAGCGGGACTCGCGGCCGCCGGAGAGGGCGGAAAGGATGTCGGAAGACTGCGCGGGGCGGCGCTTATGGTCGTCGGTGGCGCATTGGCGGCCGTGCTGGCCCTGCTGGTGCTCGTCAGGCCCGGAACGCCGGAAGACAGCTTCGACGACCCCCGGCTGGCCTACGCCGAGGTGCAGAAAAGCTTCTCCCTTATCTCGGAGAAGCTCGGGAAGGGGACAGAGCTGGTGCTGGAAGCGGCGCCGGCGATGAACAGACCGAAGGAAATAATCGATAAACTCAAGAAATAATGAAAAGAATCATGATTATCGCGGCGGCGTTGCTGATGGCATGCTGCGCGGCCTCCGCCCAGGACGGCAGGAGCATCTACAACAAATATTCCGGAGAGAGCGGGGTCGAGGCGGTCTACATTTCGCCGTCCATGTTCAAGATGATAGGCGAGCTGCCGGAGCTCACCGTCGACCTCGACGGCGACCAGGTGGACATGACGCCGATAGTGAAGTCCCTGAACGGAATGTACATACTGGACAGCAGCAACCCGGAGGTCAACACCTATCTGTCCGCCGACGTGCTCGGCTTTGCGGAGACTGGGAAGTTCGAACTACTGATGGAGGCGAAGGAGGAGGGCGAGACGATAAAGATGTACACCTCTTCCTCCAGGCGCAACAACGACTTCATCAACGGTTTCCTGCTTCTCGTGAGCGAGCCGGAAGAATGCACGTTCATCTATATCGACGGTTCGATGAGCCGCTCGGACTTCGAGGCCCTCGTGGGCGCAGCGATGCAATAGCGCCAGGAGAATTTATTTCGGTTCCGTCCGTTGATAAAACGGGCGGAATCGCTATATTTACATCCCGCTAGAAGAACAGGAAGAAATGGAAATATCACGAAGGGCGGCCGACATGCCGTTTTCACCCATACGCAAACTTGCGCCCTACGCTGACGAGGCGAAGCGCAACGGAATCAAGGTCTATCATCTCAACATCGGCCAGCCCGACATCCGGACGCCCCGCTGCGGCCTCGACGCCCTCGGGCATGTCGACAGGGAGATACTCGAATACAGCCCCTCCGACGGCTGCCTCTCCCTGCGCACCAAGATGGTCGGCTATTACGCGAAATACGGCATATACCTGTCGCCGGAGGAGATAATCATCACCGCAGGCGGCTCCGAGGCCGTGCTCTTCGCATTCCTGGCCTGCCTCGGCCCGGGAGACGAGGTCATAGTCACCGATCCCTTCTATGCCAACTACATGGCTTTCGCGATTTCGGTCGGCGCCGTGATACGCAGCGTCAAGACCCGCATCGAGGACGGCTTCCGCCTGCCGTCGGTCGAGGAGTTCGAGAAGCAGATCACCCCCAGGACCAAGGCCATACTCATCTGCAATCCCAACAACCCCACGGGCTATCTCTATACCCGCGAGGAGATGGAGCAGTTCCGCGACATAGTCCGCAGGCATGACCTTTTCCTGTTCAGCGACGAGGTCTACAGGGAGTTCATCTACACCGGAGGCCCGTACGTGTCCGCGATGCACCTCCACGGCATAGAGGACAATGTGGTCCTCTTCGATTCCGTGTCCAAGAGATATTCCGAATGCGGCATCAGGATAGGCTGCCTCTGCACCCGGAACAGGAAGGTCCATGAAGCCGTGATGAAGTTCTGCCAGGCCAGGCTCTCTCCGCCTCTGCTCGGGCAGATCGTGGCCGAAGCCTCAATGGATGTCCCGGAGTCCTATATGAAAGGCGTGTATGACGAATATCTCGACCGCCGCAACTACATGATAGACGCCCTCAACAGGATTCCCGGGGTCTTCGCCCCCATGCCCATGGGCGCCTTCTACACCATGGTCAAGCTCCCCGTGGACGATGCGGAGAAATTCTGTCTGTGGTGCCTGAGGGATTTCAACTGGGAGGGCGAGACGGTGATGATGGCTCCCGGCTCCGGTTTCTATACCGAAGAAGGGGAGGGACGCCAGGAGGTCAGGATGGCATACGTGCTCTGCAGGAAGGACCTCGAAAGGGCGATGCTCATACTCTCGAAGGCGCTCGAGGCCTATCCCGGCAGGCTCTAGGCCCCGGGCCTGAATATCCTTATGCTTGCATGGGCGCCGTCCTCGCCGACATGCACTTCGGCATACAGCCTGAGTTCGGCTGCCTTCAGCCTTATTGCGGTGCAGACTGCCCCGAGCTCGTAGGAGTTCCGGCAGGCCAGCGCCAGTGCGGCGGGGTTCCCTTCCGGGAAGGAGGCCTCGAAATCGATTCCGAGCCTTCCCGCCGATGCGAGCGCCGCCTCCGTCTGGGCCTTGTCCACCCTGTATCCCGAATCCGGGCCGGGCGTTTCCGCCGCAGAAGAGAGCAGCGAGTCCAGCGACATGCCGCTCCTGCGAATGACCGTCCTGCCCCGTCTGAATTCTTCGTATTTCCTTTCCAGATAGTTGTCCGCCATGTCTTGAAGTTTTTATCTGTGCGGCGGCAAATATATTAAATATAAGTGTTATCTTTGCAATTCTGAACAAAATCGACAGATTATGAAATCACTTAAGGGCACGAAGACGGAGGCCAATCTCGCCGCTGCATACGCTGGCGAGAGCGAGGCACGCAACAAGTACAGCTATTACGCATCGAAGGCCAAGAAGGACGGCTACGTCCAGATTGGAGAGCTCTTCGAAGCTACCGCCAACAACGAGAAGGAGCACGCCAAGATCTGGTTCAAGCTGCTTCACGGCGGCGCCGTTCCCGAGACCGAGGCCAATCTCAAGGATGCGGCCGCAGGCGAGCACTACGAGTGGACCGAGATGTATCCCAAGTTCGCCGCCGAGGCCAGGGAGGAGGGCTTCCTCGAAATCGCGGCCCTGTTCGAGATGGTGGCCGACATCGAGAAGGAGCATGAGGCCCGCTACAAGAAGCTCCTCGAGAATATCGAGGGCAAGCTGGTGTTCACCCGCGAAGGCGACGCAATCTGGGAGTGCGGCAACTGCGGCCATATAGTCGTAGGCCCTTCAGCTCCCGAGGTCTGCCCCGTATGCGCACATCCCAAGAGCTATTTCCGCCTTGCTGCAAGGAATTATTGACAAGCTGGCGGCCGTGAAGTTCCGCATGCTTCTCGTCTCAGCCCTGCTGCTTGCGGGGCCGCTGTGCAGGGCGCAGTTCACCGACAGCGCCAGCGGCCTGCTCCAGATGCCGACGGCGGAGATGCAGGAGAGCGGAACTTTCATGATAACCAACAACTACCTCAACAAGCATTCCCTGTCCCCTCACGGATGGGGATATGACACTTTTGCCTACGGCTTCAGCATAACCTTCTGGAGCCGTCTGGAGCTGGGGTATGTCTGCACAATATTCGACGGCAAGCGCAAGCCGAATCCCACCGACAGGGATCTGATAATGTTCAACCAGGACAGGCATTTCTACGGAAGGGTGCAAGTCCTCAAGGAGGGCGAGTTCGGGCTGGAATGGATGCCTGCCATGGTCGTGGGGCTCAGCGACCCCACCACCGGCTCGTCTTCCGAAGGATATGTGGACATGAATGTCGAGGGCACGGGCAACGGATATTTCAACCGGCTCTACATCGCCCTCAGCAGGCACCTGGACACGCCGTGGGGTGAAGTCGGCGCGCATCTGGCATATCAGTACAACAGGAGGACAGACTATCCTCTGAACGGGCCGGCCGGCGGAATAGAATGGAAGCCCAAGTGGCTCTGTGACCGCTGGCTGCTGGACGATGTGAATTTCATTGCGGAATACGATTCCCGCACCTTCAATATGGGTTTCATAGCCTCGATATGGGACAACAGGTTCGAGGCCATGTTCGAGCTCCAGAACATGAGATGGATAAACTTCGGCCTGAGGTACAAGCTCAGGCTCAAATAACGGTGTATTGCTTTTATAGATGATTGCGAAGAGAAAATTGTTTTCGGCCCTGGCGCTGTTGTGCGCCGCCGTCCATGCGGGAAACGCCCAACAGGCGCTCAACAGCCTGGCTTTCGGCATGGAGGCGGGGACGACTGGAGTCGGTGTGGAACTTGCCATGCCCCTGGCCACCGACCACATAGTGTTCAAGCTGGGGTTCAACGCTCCGTCGCTTTCCCGGAATTTCTCACGCACCGTTTCCATGGACAGGGTGAACGCCGTCATTGACGAGGCCAACGCCCAGCTGGCCGGCTTGGGGCTCCAGGAACGCGTCCCGTCCATGCCTGACGCCGCTGTCAGCCTGCGTCCCATCCTCAACCTCAGCACCGCCAAGCTCATGCTCGAGCTTTACCCGTTCAGGAAGAGCGCCTTCCATTTCACCGTCGGGGCATACTACGGCATGGGCGACAACTTCATGATGGCTACGCTCTCCACCGATGCCGAGACCTGGAGCAGCTACAATTCCATAAGGGATGAGCTTGACGCGATTAACGCCAAATACGCCGGGCTTGACGGATACACCGCCCATGAGATCGGTGAGCTTGAGTTCAGTACCGGCGACAGGACTTTCAGGGTCCTTGACAACGAAGGGCTCGGACAGGTTGAGGCCACCCTGCGCATCGCGAAGCTGCGCCCGTATTTCGGCATAGGTTTCGGCCGCAGCGTGCCACGCAGACATCTCGGAATTCAGCTTGACCTCGGGGTGTGGTACCACGGCGTGCCTGTCGTCAGCTCCGCCAACGAGGTGGAATACAATCCCTCCGCAGTCTCGTTGCTCGACGACATCTCGCTCCTGGACAAGCTTATGCTGTATCCTCAGGTCTCATTGCGCCTTACGTATAGAATATTCTGAGCCCGTGACGCTTCTTCTGCTCATATCGATGATGCTCGCCATGCCTCTGCAGGCGCAGTCTCCCTATTTCTGCGACAGGGAGGGTGCGGTGCTGCACTACGAACGCAGGTATGCGGACTCCGGGAAGCTCAAGTGGACGCATGAGATGACCATAGCTTCGGTCACGGAGACTCCGGACGGCTGCAGGGCGGTGAGCTATGAATCCGAGTTCCGAAGACCGGGAGGCGGGAGGATGTACGGCGGCCCCGTAGAGCTTTCCGCGGTCATAGACCGTGACGGTGGCGTGCAGGTCGATGTGGCGGCTTCGCTGGCGTCCGTGTTCAGGAACCTGCTGCCCGACGGCGCCGTGAGCGCCGAACCCTGCATGACCCTTCTGCCCGCCGACATGCGGCCCGGCGACATCCTGCCGGACGCCTCCTGCACCGTGGGCGTGGCCATGGCGGAATATGATGTCACGGTAAGCGCACGCAAGGTGCTCCGCAGCGAAGTGCTCTCCACGCCCGCCGGTGATTTTGACTGCGTGGTGGTGAGCGAGCACAAGGTCGAGAAAGGCCCCGGCCGCAACCGTGTGACCACGGCCCTGACCTGGTATGCAAGGGGGACGGGCATGGTGCGCCACGACACCTACGACAGGAACATGGAATTGGAAACCTCCGAAGTCCTCATAGGAATAAACTGCAACTGATGAACAGGATAGTCTTGATCATATCGCTCTGTGCCGCGCTGTCTTTCACGGGAACGCGGCTCTCCGCGAAACCGAAAGTCCGAGCCTCGGCCGAATCGCCTGCGGACAGCATGGCCGTGAAGCTTATGGATGCGGGCTTCCTGAATGTCCGCTCGGCTTCGACGGCGGATTTCCGTGCGTACTCCCTGGAGACCGACTACTACAAACTGCCGGTCGAGGGGCTGGCTGAAGTCAGGCGCATGGTGGAGCTCGCCGACGACGGCACCGACATGCGCCCGGTCAAGGTCGTGGCGACATATTATGACGTGCCCGAACTCACGATGACATATAACCCGCGCAACGGGCTGTGGTATTCGACCAAGCGGCTGGACGGAAGCTGGGACGCCCTGAAGGAGACGGAGAAGCTCAACAGCAATTTCGGCAAGGTCACCATAGCGGTCTACCCTCAGGTCTCGCTGAAGAATCTCATCATCAATCAGGTGTACCAGTCGCTCTGGCGGCTCTCGCCGGCTCTCGAAGTTTCGCTGTGGCCGGGCATGAAGCTGACCTACCAGGTTGCGATACCTATATATAATGACGGATACGGTTCGCTCGAGAGCAGGGTGCATCCCCAGATGGTGTCCGTCTCCCAGCGCTTCCGCGACCCCTGGAACCTCAATGTCTTCGGCAAGCTGACCGCCGGCACCTTTTCGGGCAACACCTACGGCATCGCCATGGAGATGATATACTATTTCCCGAACGAGCGTTTCTCGGTGGACACGCAGTTCGGCATGATAGGCAACAGCTACTGGGAAGGCTTCATCTTCCACTACGACAAGAGGCTGCGTTTCCGCTGGAACCTGGCGGCGAACTACTACTGGCCGGAGCAGAACACCCAGTTCACGCTCAGGGCGCAGCGCTTCATGTACGGCGACCTCGGCGTGAAGTACGAGATGATACGGCATTTCCGCCGGACTTCCATAGGCTTCTATGCGGAGAAGTCTTTCTACGCCCCGCTTAACGTGGGCTTCCGCTTCCAGATAGCCCTGCCTCCGTTCCGCCAGAAGCGGCACGGCTCGTGGCCCAAGGTCACGACCTCCGGGCAGATGGGCATGTCCTACAATGCCAACAACGAGCGCTACTATTACCATGAGTTCAGGACGGAGGCCTCCGACAATATCCTGAGCAAGAATTATTTCAACCCCCTGTTTATAGACTCCAAGCTCAAATAAAAGACAAAAATCTTTTGCCTTTGGAAAAAATTTAACTAACTTTGTGGGTAATAGTGTTCGAAGTATGCGTTTGCGTGTGCGGACATTATTGTTGGGAAAGAGCAAGTTTAATCAATGTTCAATAAAAAGATGAAAAAATTATTTTCACTGTTCGCGCTGGTCGGCGCTTTCGTTGCCTGCCAGCCCGAGGAGCTGGAGACAGCGTTCGACGTAGATCCCGCCAAGGCGACGATCAATGTCACGGTTATCGATGTTCAGACAGCTGAGCCTATCGAGGGGCTTAAGGTTGATTGCCCCGGCGGTGAGGGAGATGTTGATGGCAATGTAGTGACTATTACCGGCAACAAAGCTATTCAGGCAATGGATGTCAACTTGGTTCTCAGCAGTTCTAAATATCCTGACGAGACCAAGACCGTCACCGTGAAGATCAACAGTCTGCTTGCCGGCGGTCTGGCTACCTACAATGTGGTTGAGGTTATGGGTACCCCTTATCCCGAACCCGGTCCGGATCCCGAGCCCGAGCCTGTAGTGGTTACCGTCGAGAAGGGAACTTCCCTTTCTGTCACTGAAGTGGGATACCTGAGCACTCTTAACGTGGAAGGCCATTCTCACTCCCACAACGGAATCGACCTCTCAAAGTGGGCCGAGAACCCCACCCCGTTCATGATTACCGTATCCGGAACATATTCAGTGTTCTCCGGCGTAGAGGCTGAGAAGACCTCCATTACCAATCCTGACTACGAGTCTCTTGTTCAGACCTATGTCGACTCCTACAACAGCGTGGGACAGAAAGAGGAAAAGGAAGAGTTCTCATTCAACGTATCCGCATGGGCTCTCTATACTGTATGGCAGACCAAAACCACCGAGACTACCGAGTATGTGGTGAAGGTTGACGGAGAGGAAGTCGGAACCTTCAACGTGGAGGGTGTTTCAAGCACTCAGGTAGAGTATCTTGAGATGGCTCTTCCCGGACACTCACACGATTATGTACACGGTCACGGACATGCTTCACACGGCGAGCATGACAACGCCGGCGGCGGAATCGTATTCGCAGAATAATCAGAGGCCCAGGAGTTTAACGAAATAAAAGAAAAAGCAATATGAAACTCATCAAGTTTTTCGCACTGTCAGCCGCACTTGCTGCCGGAATGGCAGCGGCAAGCGCCGAGACGACTGACAAAGGAAACGACATCTTCGTCGGCGGCGGAGTAGGTATAATCTCTCCGATGACTCCCGGTTTCAATACTCCTTCAGTATATGTGAACCTCGAGGTGGGCAAGTACATCACCCCCGTGTGGGGCGTACGTGCCGTGATCGGCGGTCCTTACCAGACTCTGGACGCCAATGAGGGCAACGCTTACGATGCCGGCCAGGTTGTACGCGACTACAAGAACAAGCTCTTCGGAGAGCTCAACTTCGACGCGATGTTCAACATCACAAACATCTTCGCTAAGGATCTTTCAAAGTTCAACGTATACCTCTTCGCCGGTCCTACCCTCAACTTCTCATCCGAGGGTACCAGGTTCTCCGGTGTCCAGGATTTGAACGTGGTAAAAGTTGAGGAGAGCGACAAGTTCAAGGTGCGTGCAGGTGCGACCGTAGGTCTCGGCCTTGCATACAACATCACCAATTCTTTCGCCCTCGGTCTTGAGGGACGTTTCGGGGTGACCCCTTCAATCTTCGGTGACGCCGATGCCTATCGCAAGGCTGAAGGAACTACCCGCATCGCCCTCAACGGTGTGTGGACCATAGGCGGCGCCAACGGAAAGACTGCCCGTGCCGCGATGGCCGCAGCTTCTGCCGGCTACGTTTCCATGGAGGCCGCACAGGCTCTTGCCGACGAGGCTGTTGAGATGAATCCCAAGATTGTCGAGAAGATTGTCGAGAAGCCCGTCATCAAGGAGGTCGAGAAGGTTGTCGAGACCGTTGTTCCCGCTTCTACAGCCATCTTCTTCGAGATTGGCAAGGCTACCATCAGCAGCAAGGACAAGGCCCGCATCCAGCTCTATGCCGAGGCTATCAACGCCAGCTCGGACGACTGCGTATATGAGGTCGGAGGATATGCCGACAAGAAGACCGGCAGCGTTAAGCGCAACCAGACTCTTGCAGAGAAGCGTGCCCAGGCCGTTTACGATGCTCTCGTAGAGTACGGTGTGGATCCTTCAAGGCTCGAGATGAAGGCTTACGGCGGAGTAGATCCGATGTTCTTCAACAACGACGTTCTCTCCCGTACCGTTGTCATCAAGAAGAAATAATTTCAAGATACGTATGATTGAGGCCCGCCGGAGTTCCCGGCGGGTCTCTTTTTTGATATTCTTCTGTTTTTCATTATATTTGCCGTGTGTTTCAGTATCTCTGCCCTATGCTCGAAGACCTGAAGACTGACATTTCGCGTTTGATGGCATTGTATGAGAAGGAGAAGCAGAAAGCTGGCTCCCTTGCCTTGAGGCTGGCGGAAGAAGAGGAAAGGACGAGAAAGTACAAGGAGGAGATAAGGAAATGCAGAGAGCAGATAACTGATTTGAACCTACAGATTGACAATCTCCGGCTGGGAGCGGCTTTTGCTGATTCGGGAGAAGGAAAGGAGGGAAAAAGCCTTGACAGGCTCATCCGCGAGATTGACGAATGCATAAAACTGTTGGAGAGCTAATGGCAAAGCAGCGCATCAGACTTCTCATAGGAGGCAGGCCCTATCCCATGGTAGCGGAGAGCCCCGAGATGGAGCGTCTGCTGAGACTTGCCGCCGAGGATGTGAACGAGATGCTCATGTCGCTCAACGAAAAGTTCCGGACCACTCCTTTCGAGGACAAGCTGATGATAGTCGCAATCCGGGAAGCGGTCGCCAAATTGCTCTCACAAGGGAATATGCAGAGATTCGAGGAGGAGGCGGAGGAGCTGGAAAAGAATCTCGCTGCATATCTTGAGGTAGAGGAAAAATAGCCGTCAGGCCCATCTTCTGAAAACAACAAGTTCTTCGGAACCGGGTCTACTCGAGCTGGGGAAGGCAGGCCCGCATGACGGGAAGCCCGATACGGAACGGAGCCCAAATCCTATTCAGAGGTTTTTCTGAAAGTTCGGCTGACGGCTTTTGCATACAGTATCTGCACGATGCCTGCAGATACTGTTTTTTTGATGTTTATTAAAACCAATATATAATGTTGTTTTATGTAATAGCGGCAATTGCCGGTGCGGTCATCGGAATTGCGATTTATATAGTGGTCGTGAGGCTTGTTGCCAAGGGCCACGCAGACGCCATAATCGAAAAGGCCAATGCCGAGGCGGAGAATATCAAGCAGCAGAAGATCTTCCAGGCCAAGGAGAAGTTCCTCCAGCTGAAGAGCGAGCATGACAAGTATGTGAACAACAAGAACTCCGAGCTCAAGGACAGGGAGAACAATATCAAGTCCCGCGAGGGCCAGCTCAACCAGCAGGCTGGAGAGCTCAACCGCCGCCAGCGCGACCTGGATTCGCAGAAGGGCCAGCTGAACGCCCAGCGCCAGAAGCTCGAGGCGAGGATGGAGGAGTGTGACAGGCTCACCCAGCAGGTCAACAGGGAGCTTGAGAACATAGCCGGCATGAGCTCGGAGGAGGCCAAGAAGATGCTCGTGGAGAACATGAAGGCGGAAGCCAGGTCGGAGGCTCAGGCCTACATCAACGACACCATGGACGAAGCGAGGCTCAACGCCGCCCGCGAGGCCAAGCGCATCGTAATCAACACCATCCAGCGCACTGCCACGGAAACCGCCATTGAGAACGCGGTGACCACCTTCCCCATAGAGAATGACGAGGTCAAGGGCCGCATCATCGGAAGGGAAGGCCGCAACATCAGGGCTCTCGAGGCTGCCACGGGAGTGGAAATCGTCGTTGACGATACTCCCGACGCCATACTTCTTTCGGCTTTCGACCCCGTGCGCAGGGAAGTGGCAAGGCTTTCTCTCCACCAGCTGGTGATAGACGGCCGCATTCATCCCGCACGTATCGAGGAGGTGGTCGCCAAGGTGAGCAAGCAGCTTGACGACGAGATTCTCGAGACGGGAAAGCGTACCTGCATAGACCTGGGAGTGCACGGACTCCATATCGAACTCGTGAAGCTCATAGGCCGCATGAAGTATCGTTCTTCCTACGGACAGAACCTTCTCCAGCACTCGCGCGAGGTCGCGAACATCTGCGCGACCATGGCGTCCGAGCTCGGGCTGAATCCCAAAATCGCCAGGCGCGCCGGACTGCTCCACGATATAGGAAAGGTCTGCGAGAGCGATCCTGAATATCCGCACGCCATACTCGGAGCGAAGATGGCCGAGCAGTACAAGGAGCGTCCCGAGATATGCAACGCCGTCGGCGCCCACCACGAGGAGATGGAGATGACCTCGATATATGCTCCTCTTGTCCTGGTCGCCGATGCGATTTCAGGCGCGCGTCCCGGTGCCAGAAGGGAGGTGATAGAGTCCTACATCAAGAGGCTTGAGGGCATGGAGAATCTTGCCGCCTCATATCCCGGTGTCACCAAGGCGTATGCCATCCAGGCCGGCCGCGAGCTCCGCGTGATTGTCGGGGCCGAGGAGGTCAGTGACGAGCAGGCCGCCCGTCTGTCGACCGACATCGCCCAGCGCATCCAGGACGAGATGACCTATCCCGGTCAGGTGAAGATAACGGTAATCAGGGAAACACGTTCCGTAGCAATAGCCAAGTAAAATGTTCAAACTGTTGTTCTTGTCCTTCCTGCTTCAGGCAGGGCCCACCGTCATCTGGACTTCCGAAGTCGAGCAGACCGAAGACGGCCCCAGGGTCGTGCTTACCGGGGAGCCTACGCCCGGAATCGACCATATTTCCGGCACGGTGGATTTCATGAGCTGCATAGGCACCCAGTGCAACATGCCGGAGGATTGGGAGTTCGACCTCTATCTGCATGGCGGCACCTCCGCTGCTCCTGCGGCTTCCACCCTTGCGGCGCCCCAGCTTTCCCTGCCTTCGGTACAGGGTGCGACGGCTTCCAGGCCCGCCCCGGCCCCGGACGTCGCAACTGTATCGGCGGCTGATACGGAGGCTTCAGGGGAATCTGCCGGCTCATCTTCGCTTTGGGCACTGATACTCGAGGCTATACTGTGGGGTTTCGCAATGCTGCTTACGCCCTGTGTGTTCCCTATGGTGCCGATGACCATATCGTTCTTCCTCAAGGGAAGCGGCTCTCCTGCCGCAGGACGCTTCAAGGCGATGATGTACGGCCTTTTCATCGTCCTGCTGTATACCGTGCCGATTTCCGCAATCATAGGCATAACCTGGCTGGTCGGAGGCAGCGGAGTCACCGCAGACATCTTCAACTGGCTGGCTACGCACTGGCTGCCGAACATCATCTTCTTCCTTGTGTTCATGGTGTTCGCCGCGAGCTTCTTCGGGGCCTTCGAAATCACCCTGCCTTCCAAATGGACCAACAGCGCCGACAGCAAGAGTGACCGCAAGGGTCTTGCGGGAGTGTTCTTCCTCGCGCTTACTCTGGTGCTCGTGAGCTTCAGCTGCACCGGCCCCATCGTAGGTACGGTGCTGATCAAGAGCACCCAGGGGGAATTCTGGGCGCCGATGGTGACCATGCTGGCGTTCAGCGTGGCCTTCGCCCTGCCGTTCACGATTTTCGCCCTGTTCCCGTCGCTTCTCAAGAAGCTGCCCAAGAGCGGAGGCTGGCTGAATTCGGTCAAGGTTGTGCTGGGCTTCATCGAAATCGCCCTGGGACTGAAGTTCCTGAGCGTGGCCGACCAGACCTATCACTGGGGTATCCTTGACAGGGAGGTGTACCTTGCGATATGGATAGTCGTGTTCACCCTTCTCGGCTTCTATCTGCTCGGCAAGATACGCTTCAAGTATGACTCTCCGATGGAGCATCTGTCAGTGAAGCGTCTGGCGCTCTCTATAGCGGTGTTCTCCTTCGTGGTCTACATGGTTCCCGGAATGTTCGGGGCACCTCTCAAGGCGCTTTCGGGCTATCTGCCGCCTATGGAGACCCAGGATTTCGTGATAGGGCAGAATTCCGGCACCGCAGTGCCGGCATCATCCGATACGCAGGCCGAAGACGGCATGATCACCATCGCACACGGTCTGAAGGCGTATGACAACATCGACGACGCCGTTGCGGCGGCGCAGCGCAGCGGAAAGCGCATATTCGTGGACATTACCGGCCACGGCTGCGTGAACTGCCGCGAGATGGAGGCGAGGGTATGGTCGGATCCCGAGGTGCTGAGTATGCTCAGGGAGGATTTCGTGATACTTGCCCTGTATGTCGATGACAAGACAAAGATTCCCGAGTCCGAACAGATTCTCAACGACAGCGGAAAGCCGCTCAAGGATGTGGGCCGGCTCAATTCCTACATAGCTCTGACACGCTTCAACGTGAACTCCCAGCCAAATTATTTCGTGCTGGATTCGGACGGCGAGATACTCAAGGGCCCCAGGGCTTACGACCTGGACATCCCCGGATATATCGAATTCCTTTCAGAATAGTCTGCAGCGCCGGAATATCCGGCGCTGCCTTTTGTTGTATAATAAATTGTTTTTATGAAGAAAATAATGATGATTGCAGCACTCATGCTCTTCGCAGGTGGCACGCAGGCTTACGGGCAGTCGTTCAAGGAGCTGCTCAGCAACGGCGGAGTGAAGGACATGGTTGAGTCCGTGGTGGACCAGCTTGACGTGATACCCAAGAATATCGAGGGGACATGGGAGTTCTCCGGCAGCGCCGTCAAGTTCACCGGCGACAACATGTTCATGAACGCGGCCTCGGAGCTCGCGGTCGGCAAGGTGGAGGCCCAGCTGGACGAGTATCTTCAGATGGCAGGTATCAAGGATGGGCTTTTCAGCTATGTCTTCAATGAGGACGGAAGCTTCTCTACGAACTTCATGCAGACCAAATTCCCCGGAGAGTATACCTATTCCAAGGAGGAGAAGACTCTCGAACTGGACTATGGTAAGAATGAGAAGCTCAAGGGAATTGTCCTCAAGACCAATGTTTCGGTCGGTGCCAACAGTCTGCAGCTGCTTTTCAATGCGGACAAGCTTCTGGATTTCATCTCGAAGATTACTTCTTCGGTGGGGGATTCCAAGCTGGGTGCTCTGACTTCTCTGCTCGAGAAGTACGATGGCATGCAGATCGGTTTCGAGCTGTCCAGGGTGAAGTAGTGTCTGAGCTGCAGGCCGTTGGGCCTGTTTGCAGACTTCAATCTTGCGAATGCAGTCCGGTGGTTTCCGGGCTGCATTTTTCAGTCAGTGTGTCCGGTTTCAGCGGATCTGTTGTCTTCAGCTCTGTCGAATCTGTTGTCTTCCGTCCAGGCGGCTTTGTTGCAGTTCATGCGGATATGTTATCCGCCTGCTTTTGTTCATTGCGTTTCGCGCACCTTCCGCCTCGCGGCTGCAATTGCGCCTCGCAGACGAAAAAAGTCTGCTCGCCGTCAATTCAGTCCGCTCGGCAAGGCAGTTCTGACACTTTCTGTATTGCATATCTCGACAGATCTGCATAACAGGAATGGCTGAAAATCGGGGCATCGCCATAAGATGACCTCGGCGATAAAGTTGAATGTCAGATAATCACAAACGACTAGGAGAGCCGACTACTTAGGGCGATCGAGAGCCGGATGCGGACTGCGGGCGAGGGAGGCTTGTCCCCGTTTCTCGCCTCACGAGCTGCAGTGCCGCGTCCGGTGGCATAGCCTCGCGGCTGCAATTGCGCCTCGCAGACGAAAAAAGTCTGCTCGGCGTCAATT
>OHIY01000024.1_pt1 | contig 93716 bp, 77 predicted proteins | sample 1568351 | NCBI WGS metagenome assembly OHIY01 (sample SAMEA3879547, study PRJEB24766) | human gut metagenome | biome: human-associated habitat; feature: feces | place: USA | collected 1985/1987 | reverse complement strand
TTATTAATATTAATAATATTCTCAGCCTTATCTCTCATTACTATATAATTAAGACTTCAATTCTAATTATTAATATAATTTATAGTATAATGTCAAACAACAACACAAACATCACAATTACTCATAATCATCAATATGAGTTATATTGTAAATATTGCCAACAGCTGCATCTTACACCTGTTGTACGTTCTCAATTTCATTCTCAGCTATATCATCAATTAAAAATACTTGTTCATTTTCATTTTGGAGGACAAATATAATATATAGTTTGATTATGAACACTATTAATAACAATATTATTAAAGTTATTACTGCTGGTATTAAAATAGCTAATTTTATAGTTATTATCGGCAATATAATTATTATTAGTCAAAATTATTTTGTTAATTATTTGGCTATGTAATAATATTGTTATATCTTTGCAAACGTAAGAGTGATAGTAATATTGCTCTTAGTAATAATAATTATACTAACAATTAAAATCTTACAGTCATGACTGAATTAAAGAAAAATGGTGTTGCTGCACGTAGCCGTTATGCAGCAAAGAAAGCTGCTCTTGCAGCAAGTGCTAACAAAGAAAATGCTGTTGAAACAGCACAGATTGCTAATCCAGAAGAAGCTACTGCTCCTACTGAATCTGCACAAGCTCCTACTCATAAGAGTAAGAAAGCTGGTATTCCTGACACGGCTAAGAATTATCCTGAGCATTATATAAATATTGCTCTGCTTATTAAGAATAATGCAGAGATTCGTAGATTTACTGCTCTTGGTATTCTTAATTATCTTCTGCAAAAAGGTGAAATACGTGGTGAACATCGTTATGTTACTTTTAAGTGGAATAAGTTTGCTGTTAAGTGTAATGGTCTTATGCGTGAGTATTCTTACAATGAGCCATTCTTTCTTAATGCTCTTGTTGCTTCATTTAGTTCTTTCAGTGCTTCTGCTCAACGTACTATCGACGCTTTCTGTCATAAAGAAATGAGCGTTGGTATTACAAAAGCTGTTGACCAAGACGAGGTTGATAACATTGTTGAACTTAATGAACGTAATGCTAATTCTTCTGTTGCAACAGATGATGATGCTTCTGCCGATGTAGATTAATAAATCTACCCCGTAGAGGGATGATTAATGTTTAGTTGTTGCTTAATGTCATAATGTTATTAGTAAAATTGCAAATAAACATAGTTATCTTCTCTACGGGGTATTTAATTCTATCTCGTATGAATAACATTTATGAAGATGATGGTGTTGCTATTCATAGTGAAGCCTTTGATACTGATTTAGATGAAATCGGTTTTGAACCACAAGTTATTGAAGGTGACAATGATGAAGAAGCTGCCAATAAATTTGGATATTAATATGAAACAAAATATATTTGATATTTTAGAAAAGATACTCGCTGATACAATATCTTGCGATAATCATCGTTTTGTTAAAGAATATCATGCTTGCATTGATTGGCTTGCTAAGAATACTAAATATGATAAAGTTGATACTTGGAGCGATATTTGCAAAGCTGTCATTCGCAATTTAATTGTCTTTAATCGAGACAATAATGATATTAGTGATTTGAGCAAAGATGAGCTTAAAAGCATTATAGATGATAATGAACGTTTTTATAGGATGTTTAATGTTACATTGAGACGTGCATCTGTTAAATGCCAAAAAGCTCTTGCTGCTAAACCCTCTGACGATTATGATACTATGAGCAAAGAAGAACTCATTGCTCTTCTTAGAAATCGTAAATAAGATATTACTATTATCATCTATATGAAATGTAGACTATTTAGTTTTGTTGCTACTAAATGCCTTTGTATGCAATTTTCTATAAAGTCTAATTATGTTTTTTGAACGTCATATCGTGATACTAAATATATTATTGTTGATGTATAGCGTATTAAGTAATATAGATGATAATATTGGAGTATAGTGTAATGGTAGCACCACAGATTTTGGTTCTGTTAGTAGAGGTTCGAGTCCTCTTACTCCAACTTGTTTTTGTGTTGGTTTTATATTTACAATGCTAATTCTAAAATATGCTTATATTGTGAAATATAATCATATTGTATATAATGATTATTGTGATAATAATTATTATGTATATATTGCAGTCATTTTAATAGATTTGTTTTATTGTTCGCCATGATGACATTTATCTTGCCGCAAATAGCTTTCCAACTTATGCTTTTAATATTGCTGCAAATAATGTTGTCATGGCGATTTTATATTTACCCAATACTGGACTAAACCAACACATTCGATATTTAAGCTATTATTAGCTTTATATTAGCTTTATATATAATAGCTGATAACTTATACTACTATACAGCTTACGCTTGTTATATCGAATATTAATAATTAAATATTATTTATTTATGGATAATCATTATAATAAAGATAGTATAATTATATTTATTGCTGCATTACTACTACAAATTATACTTTGGATTATATTTATAAATAACAATTAAACAATTAAAATTATGTGTGATGAAAAGCAAATTGCAACTAAACGTTGCAAAAGTTGTGGTCAACTTCTTCCGCTTAGTGCTTTTAGAACTGACCTACGTAGTAAAGATGGTCATTGCCATATTTGCGATGCTTGTAAAGCCAAAGGTAAGGACGGTAATCCTAAACTTGTTGAGTTTACTCCTCGTGAATTAATGGAAGAACTTGCTTGTAGAGGTTATCATGGTAAACTTACATTTGTTCAAAAACGTGAAATTACTATCTGATTAAGTGTTATCATTTATTATTTTGTTAAACATTAAAACTTACGTAAAATTATGGCTAAGAAACATTATGATGAAGTGAGTGCTGTTCGTTCTCTTTCTTGCAAAAGTAGTATTCGTGTTAGTCCTTCTCTCATGCAGATTGAAATTAAAAAAGGTGCTACTGATGTGGGAAATGGCTCTTGGGGTAAAATTGATTATCTTTGTCATATACATGGTTATCGTGTAGTTTTTACTACTTCTACTATTAAATCTTCAATTGTTGATGATAATGATGGGCAGACTTATCATGACGTTAAGAAATCAAGAAAACTTAATATGGCTGCTATGGCTAAAAATGCTATGAAACGTGTTAAAACTAAATAATATGTTTTTATGCCATATTTTGACTTTTCTCTTCAGAAAAAAGCGACTAAGAAGAGAAATAAAAATTCTCTATCAAGTCAAATTATAGAGAAAGATGTTGCTGGTGTTGTATGGGTAAATCGTGACGCAACATATTATGTTAAAGTTCTTGGTAAAGTTTATCAATTTACTAATGAAAGTTTTTCTTGTAAAGATAGACAATTTGTTTTTCATACTTTCAAAGACAAGAATAGATATTGTGTTGTTCGTGGTGTTGAAGACAAAGGAGAACTTGATACTCGATATTGGCGTCCATTTGCTGCTGGATGTATCGTTAGTGGTAATTTTATACTTATTGATAATCGAGAATTATTTGATGTCAAAAAGATATTTATAGATTTAACTGACGCAGAATCTCATGAAGCTCTTGAATATTATCGTCGTAATTATGATGAAATCAAAGCTAATTTTCTAAATTTTATAAATAATGGAACTTGATAATATTGGTAAAGACAGAACTATAAAAAGTAATGTTAAATTTACCAACGACCAACAAAATGCCGTTGATAATATTATCAGTTTTATTGCCAAACCTTTTGACCCCACTAAATATATAGTGGGGTTAATTGGTGCTGGCGGTACTGGTAAGACGTTTGTTACTAACTATATTATACGTAATTGTAAATATAGTAATAGCGCAATTGTTTGTGCTTCTCCTACTCATAAAGCGTGTCGTGTATTTAGTCAAGCTATTGGTGGAAAAGAAGTTAATACTGTTCAAAGTGTTCTTGGATTAAGACTTGATTTAAGACTTGAAGATTTTGACCCTAAACATCCTCAATTTAATCCTCTTGGTAAACCTAAAATATATGAGAATACCAGAGTTTTAATTATTGATGAGGCTTCTATGATACCTGCTAAACTTGTTACTTATATTTGTAAGATTTGTAAAGAGCAACTTATCAAACTTATATTTATAGGTGATGACCATCAGCTTGCTCCTGTTAATGAAAAACGTTCTATTGCATTTGATAGATGTTTTGAACGTTATGAATTACGAGAGATTGTTCGACAAGGTGCAACTAATCCTATTACTGATATTCTTGAAATGCTTAGATATGATATAGACCATAAAACTACTACATTTATTCAATATGTTTCTACTCATAAAGGTATTGATTCATATAATGATATAAATGAAGGTTTTAGTATTTGTGGTAAAACTGAGTTTCAAGATATTATTGATAGGTCGTTTCACAACGAAGAATATACTAAGAATATTGATATGTACCGTATTATTGCTTATACAAATGCTTGTGTAGCAAATTGGAATAATTATATTCGTAATAATATTATTAAAGACGCTGATAAGAATATAATTACCAAGAATGACCTTATTATGTCGTATGAAACTATTGTTGATGATTTTCTTGATACTGTTATTAATAATAGTGAAGAATATATCATTAATGATATTGTTGATTATACTGACGATAAATATTCGTTCAAAGGTTTTCTTGTTAAATTCCAAATGGTGCATGGTGGCGGTGTTACTAAGCCTTTGTTTATTATAGACCATCGTGATAGATATACTATTCAAATGTATCATAAAACTATCACTAATCTTATTACTGAGGCTCGTAAAGCTGTTGGCAATACTCGTACTGCTAAATGGAAACAATACTATTCTTTCAAAAAGAAATATCTTATGGTTGCCAATATAATTGATAGAACTGGAAAAATTATATATCCTCGGGATATTGATTATGGTTTTGCTATAACAAGTCATAAATCACAAGGTAGTACTTATGATATTGTTTTTGTTGATATGAATAATATTGTTTTTGATAAACGAGGACGTATTTATCCTGATATGGATGATATGCTTCGTAGATTATATGTTGCTTGTTCTCGTGCTCACAATCAGCTTATTATTTCTTATGGTAATTAAGTAATAGTTATGATACTTTCTCGTTCTTACGATGTTGAAGTTTTACCTAACTTCTTTAGTATTACTATTACTGATGTTAATGACTATCTAAGAGTATTTGCTGATTGTGTGAACGAGAAAGGTAAACCTATTCCTCTCGTTCAAAAACTTACTGTAAAAGAAATTAAAGAACGACTTGCTATTGTTAAACGTTGTTCTTTTTATATTACTGATAAAGACGATAGTCAATTACTTCAAATGCTTGCAACTATTAATAATATGCGTCCATTTGTTGATGATGATGGAAAAGCTATTCGTACTGATATGTTTGGTTATAATAGTTCTAAATATGATAAACTTATGGTTAGCGGTTTACTTATGTGGGCTAATCAAGTTAATTCAACAAAAGAACTTATTACTAAATTATATGAGTTAAGTAAACATATTATTAGTATGCAAGATAATGAAGAACTTGCTCGTCATGATTATCTTCTTGCTAATCTTAAAAAGAATAAGCTACCTTATGTAGATATTGATATTATGACTATCTTTGCACTTAATAAAGTTGGTAAAGGTAAAACTCAGAATGGAGATACTATTTATTTTGGTAAAGGTCTTAAACAGACTTCTATTAATTTACAATGGTATGAAATTCTTGAATATGAGCTTCCTCCAATTAGCGATAAAGATATTCATTTATATCAAAATAATCCTACATTAAAAAGTCTTCCTGCTGATAAAGTTAATAGACTTGTTGAAAAGTGGGATAGATATATTATTGATGAATGGATTGAACCTACTATGTATTATAATGCTAATGATGTTTTCATTGTATGTGAAATGATTAGACTTTACATGGATGAAATTAAATTGCGTTATAGTATTTCTCGTGCTTATAAAATAGATGTTCTTAGTAGTTCTCGAAGTAATATTGCAGATAAAATGTTTATTAAGTTTTACAGTGAGTTTAGTGGTCTTGCTCCTGAACAATGGCGTGGACAAAAGACTGAACGTACTGCTATGGCTTTCAAACGTGTTATTTTTCCGTTTATTCAATTTAAGACTAAACCTCTTCAAGATTTGCTTGCAGATATGAAGAAAGTTGTTGTGTATAGTGTTGGTAAAGATGCGTTTATTCGTGAAGTAAAATTAGGCAATCTTACTTATACTATTGCAACTGGTGGTTTACATAGTCAAGATACGCCAAGAGAACTCAAAAGTAAAATAATGTTCACCGATTATCCCTCTACGGGGGAGGTCGAACGAATAAGAGAGATTACTACGAACAAGAACGACAGTATTTGGGAACATATTGCTGACGATAGTTATATTTATGTACATTGGGATATAAGTAGCTTTTATCCTTCTATTATGTCTGTATATCATATTGCTCCTAAACACATGATTGAAAGTGTTTTTACTAAACTTGTAACTTGGATTAAAGATACTCGTATTAAAGCTAAACATAGTGATGAACCTATTGACGGCATTCCATCTGATGTACTTGCTCAAGTATTGAAAATTGTCATTAATTCTATTTATGGTAAGTTCGGTATAATTCAATGCTGAATTAAAATGCCTCTAATTGCTGGAAACTCGCGAAGATAATAGTGCTACAACATAAGATGAAAATCTAAGTGTGAATGCTTGAAAAACTATTATTATGTGACAATCAGCAGCAAAGACTCGTAATATTGTTCGTGAGAATAATATGAGTAATGTTCATCGACTATCCGAAAGGAGTACTGAAATATTTTATAAAATATTTTGGGAAATGGGGCACAATCACCAAGGAAATTTGTATATTTGTTATTGTATAAACCAATTAAATAATAAAGATATGAAAGATATTAATAAAATTGCTACTTTTAATTTTAATATTAAATTAAAAGGTTTTACAATAAGCAAATGTAAATCTCAACAACATTTTGGACATCATTCTGTTACTAATTCTCAAAATAAAATAAAAGAAACACCTATTAAATATGGATTTCATACTGAGGATTATAATAGAATGTGTGTTTATGCTCATTATTATAATAATGAAGAAAAACCATTTTATATTGGTCAAGGTACTATTGGAAGAGCATTTTATTTTAGAGGACCTCGTCGTAATGAATCTTATAATAATAAAGTAAAAGACATTAATCTTGTTCATGTTGAAATATTAGCTATAGATATTACTGAAAAAGAAAGTATTGAATTAGAAAAGAAATATATAGCTAAATATAAATTTAAAAAAGATGATGGTTCTTTAGTTAATATTGAAATTGGCGGAAGAGGAGGAAGTAGAGGTAAATATTCAGATAATAAACTATCTAAACCTATTGTTCAATATGATAAATATTATAATTTTATTAGACAATGGGCAAGTGCTGCTGAGGCCGCTGATACTTTAGGATTTGATGCTTCTTCCATTTCAAAATGTTGTAGACATGCTCCTAAATATAAATCTCATAAAGGTTATATATGGGAATTTCTTGATGATTGAAGATATAGTCAGGCTCTTAATTGAAAGATAAGAGATAAACCGTTTGAGAAAGGAGATTTATTTGATAGAATGGCTACTCTCAAAGTTACTATTAATGGTCAGTTAATGATTATGATGCTATGTGAAGAACTTGAGCTTAATGGTATTGAAGTTGTTAGTGCTAATACAGATGGTATTGTTGTTAAACTTTATAAATCTAAGAAAGAGACTTTTGATAAAATTGCCGCTAATTGGAAGAAATTAACTGGTCTTGATGCAGATAGTGAAGAATATCTTTATTATATTAATAGGGACATTGAACATATTATTGGTGTCCTAACTCTGTGAATTGCTGGAAAGCTAAGTCGTAAGATATGCCAATCAGCAGCCAAGCATCTTAATAAAGATGAAGGTTCAGAGACTATCGAAAAGCAACATATTTCCGATGTTGAACTTAGTAGAGTAGGTTGTATTTTTAATACTTCCGAAGCGCAGAGTAATTTTTATGTTAAATAATTATATTCAACAATTATTTGGTATATTTGTATGATAATAAAACTTTCAAAATTGATAAAGATATGAAATTTACAGATGAAATTCCAAGTGTTTGTTGTGTGTATAAAATTACAAATACTATTAATAATCTTATTATTATTGGTTCTACTACTAATCTTAATAAAAGAATTAATCATTATAGAAATGATATGAAGAAAAGTAATCCTCTTAAACATTATAATAGACGATTTCTTGAAGATATTATTAATTATGGATTAAATTCTTTTGTTGTAGATATAATTGAAGAATATACTAATAAAATTACTGATATAGAACTTAAAAATAATGAAAGTAAATATATTCTTCAATATAATTCTATTAATCCTGAAATTGGATATAATATAAGATTAGATATAGACGGAAAATATATTTGTAATGATTCTACTAAAAAACTAAAAAGCGAACAATTAAAATTTCAATGGCAAGTTGGTATAAGAGATTCTCATTCTGATAAAATGTCTAATTATTGGACTAATAATGAAGATAGACGTATGCAACAAGCTAATGTTATGAGAAAGGTTCTTACTAAATATGTTTATAATGTTTTAGATGCTCATAACAATATTGTATATAATAATCTTACTTATAATCAATTAGCTTATAAAGGTCTTAAAGCTGCTTGTAGTAAATTTAAAAAAGATATAAATATTGTTCGTTGTAAAGGTTGGAAAGTAGAACGTATTATTTTACATAAAGATTAAAGATATAGTCCGACACTCCACGAAAGTGGAGATTAACTGTATTGCAATAATTATTTTGTAGAAGAACTTAATGGTAAAACTGATGCAAAAGGTGCATTAAATGAATTTATGTATCTTAAAGATTTATCAAAAGGTTATTCTATGCCAGTTGTTGCTCGTGCTGTTGTTAATTATTTCAAAGGTATTCCTGTACTTGAAACTCTTTATAATAGTAAGAATATTCTTGATTTTTGTCTTACACAAAATGTTGGTAAGCAATTTCATGTTGAATATATAGAAGGTACTAAAATTATTCCTATGCAAAGATATGTAAGATTTTATGCTTCTAATCAAGGTGGATTTATTTATAAAGTTCACAATGATAGTTTTGCTAAGAATGGTTTATGTGCCGGACAAAAAGTTCAAATTCTTAATTCTCTTGATGATAAGCGAATAGAATTTAGAAATATTAATTATAATTATTATTATAAAGAAGCTCTTAAAATTATTGACCCTATTAAACTACGTATTTCTCCTAATATGAAAGGAGATAAAAATAAAGGTACTAAAAGTGGTAAAGCACTACTTAAACAAATGAGTGGTCAATATCAATCTCTTTTTGATGATGAAGACTTCGATTAACTATGAACCGAAATACATATTTTACACAAGTTCTCGATAGTTTTCGAAATAATAAAGGTAAATCAAGTCTTTATTGTTTTGATGATGGAGTCGTATTTGAACTTGTTTATAATGCTATTACTAAGATATTAAATAAAACTCCGAGTGCTAATATATTTATAGTTCTTAATGATTATCGAATGCGAATGCGTTTAGTAAGTTATCTTAAAGATAAAAGTCTTGATATGACTAATATCAAATTGCTTACTGAACAATTTATTAATGGTAGGTATCACTATGCTTATCATTTTACTATTATAATCGGAGTTAATAACTATGATATTATTAAACATCTTACTGATGAAAGTAAATTTACTCTTTGTATTCTTATTCAAAACATTATGAATAATGAATTTATTAATAATGTTCGTTCTATATTACCAAATATAATGGTAACAGATATTTCTGCTACTATTGCTGTTGACCGTTTGACCTCCCCCGTAGAGGAACACCGATATGGGGTTGATTTGTCTGTTGATGATGCAGAACAATATAGTAAATATGATGATTATATTACTAATTGTATTTCTATATTTGGTAGTTTAGATGTTATTGAAAAATGTAAAATTGGCGTTCCTAATCTTGGAATAAGTGCTGCTGAATTTAGAGATAGTTTTGCTAAACAAAATGGATGGAGTGAAACTCTTAATACTAATATTGATTATTTAAAACAAATTGATGATACTTACAATCCTAATGCTCTTTATGAGAAAGCATATAATTTCTTTAATATAGCTAAAAAACGAAGAGATTTTGTTAGTGATAACGAAGCTAAGTTTCAAACTATATTAGATATTGTACTTGCTAATCTTGATAAACATATACTTATAGTTTCTAAGCGAGGAGAATATGCTGCTAAAATTACTAAATACATTAATGATAATCAAACACAAATAAAATGTGGAGATTATCATGATTGTATTGAGGATGCTATTGCTACTGATATGACTGGCAATGTTATACTTTATAAGAGTGGAGTTAATAAGGGTAAACCAAAGATTGTTAAATCGGCTGCCCAGTCCACGCTTAATGAGCGTTTATTTAATAATCAGATTATCAATGCCTTATCTATCAAAGAAGCGTCCGACACAAAGCTAAATATAGCTTGTAATTGCGTTATTTTTACGTCAGCATTATGTAATTCGATTAGAGATTTGAAACTACGTTTTACTAATATTAATTTTGGTGCTGGAACTCTACAAACTTATCGTGTTTATTGTAATAATACTATCGAACAAGTAAAGATTAATAAGGATAAACCTTTGCCGTTTGTCAATTATATAGATGAAACAGAAAATAATTTTGATTATGATGAAAATATTAACGGTATTGTTTTGTAGTTTATATAATTATTCCTATATTTGCAGTGTAATTATTAACCGCTCTTTGAAATAGTGATGACAGAAGAAACGATTAAATCTAATGTTGATGTTGAAGCTCACAATCCTACTCAACATCAAGAAGTCAAACCTGTTCAAAAGCATGAACTTACTAATATTCAAAGCATTAACGGTGGTATTAATACTATTAATTTCTTTGATGAAAAACAACTTGCTGCTGCTGAAAACTTTTTAACTAAAGTTATGCGTAGTGAGAAAGGTGGAATTAAAAGTGTTAATGATGGTCTTGCTGTTCTTATGAGAGCGCAAGATTTAGGACTACCTTTTAGTACTTGTATTGAGCATATTCATGTTATTAATGGTAAAACAGGTATTGATGTTCATATTGTCAAAGCATTACTTTCAAAGGCAGGAGTTACTTGGGATTGTACAAAAGATTATACTCCTCTGTATGAATATACAGATGGATTTAATGCTTATATTGACAATAGTTTTCCTGATTATGTTAAACGATGTACTAATCATGCTGATGCAAAAGCGAAACAAGAAGCTAATAAAGATGATGATATAGTTTATGTTTGGCCTGTTAAGTGGTATCAAGATTTTAATGGCAATCTTTATAAAGATTATCAACTTAACACTAAACAATTTACTATTGTTGTTAATCGTCTTCAAGCTAATGAAGTAGCTAAAACTGGTAAGATACCTGTATATCGTATTCCTAATAAACCTGTTGATTATATTACTGAATATAAATTCGAGAGAGTTATTAATGGTAAAACAATGACTGCTACTTCTCGATTTACATATTCTGATGCAGTTCAAGCTGATATGTTTGAAAAAGATACTTATAAAAAATATCCACGAGTTCTTATTTCACATAGAGCTTTTACTCTTGGAGCAAGAGATATTGCATCAGATATTCTTATGGGAGTTATGGAAACTACCGAACTTAAAATAGTTAATGGTAAAGACCTTTCTCCTGCCGATGTTGCTTCTTTTGAAGATGCAGATGTTATAGATGTTTAGTATTTAATTAGTATTCGTACTATTAATCTTTATAAAAAACAAATTTGTTTCACAATTAAAAATTTAATCATTATGAAAACTGTTAAGAGTTTGAATTTCGGTTTTAGTGCTGTTAATGCTGGTCAGCGTAATGTAAGTGTTGAACCTCAGGTTATTGCTGTTAGTACAGAAGGTAACTTCCGTATGACCGCTCCTGTTTCTCGCGCTCTTGGTATTGCTAACGGTGAGTATGTTATGTTTCTTAGCAATGTTGACAATATTGATGCAGCTATTGCTCAGAAAGACCCGCAGATTGTTGAGTTCTGTAAAGCTAATGAGCTTGAACTCGGAAGTGCTGAAGCTACTATTGCAATCCATAAAGAGTTTGACGCTTTCGCTATTGCTAAAGGTGTTAAGGAATTTGATACCAAAGGCAATGTTAAATCTATCACTGAGCGTCTGACTAAGAACGATAAGTTGAAGTTTGTTGCACAGAACTTCGATGAAATGCTTGAAGCTGCTCTTGAACAAGCTGATGACGCTACTAAGGACGCTCTTTCTCGTGAGGGTGTTACCAAAGAGGAGCAAATGGAAATTCTAACTGCATTTGTTACTCCTCGTGAGTTGCCGAAGTTTAAGGGTTCTAAGGTTGCTAATCCTGCTGGTCTTACAGGTATTGGTACTTCTTTGAATTTTACTGATTCTAATGTTTGGAAACAGCTTAAAGTTGACCTTGGTGACGACGCTGAAAAGTTCAATCGTGTTTATGACGTTGACGTTGAAGACCTGCAAGATGTTGTTATCAACGATGGTTATAAAGACGTTACTGTTAAGGCTATAATACTCGGCGACTATACCGATAAAGAGCCTGCTCGTATTGGCAAGTCTGCTGAATAATCGACTTCTGTTCATCTGGCTATTCAACTTAATGGTCGGGGGAGTAATCGTTAAGGTTATTCTCCCGACTTTTATTTTATAGTTTAACGTTAAATTAAAAAATTATTTATCATGGCAAAAGAAAATGTTAATGCAGCAACAAGCGCAACTGCTGCTCAAACAGAGAACCAACCAAAGAAAGTAACTCATAGAGGTATTGGAAGTGCTCGTGGTACTTCAAGACTTAAATTTAGTCATGAACTTGCTCGTCCTAATGGCTTGTTTATTGCTCATTTGGAAAGTGTTACTCTTTCTACCATTACTATCGGAGAAGATACAACCGGTATGCCGAGCTTTAATGGTATGGATATTCCTCGTCTTGTATTGACATTTGCTTCAAATGAGGAAGATGTAAATAAACATCATTATATTAATCTTTCTTTCAACGCTGTTGAGTCAAATGCTAATACTATTCCTGGAGGCAAAGATGAATGGAAAGTCAATGCTGTATTTGATTGGCTTAAACATATTCTTAATGTTTATTATCTTAAAGGTCGTGAATTGACCGAAGATGAGGCTAATGCTCTTTCTTTGTCATTTGAAGACTTTGATGAAGATGGTAATTATATACCTATTGAGCCTGAAACTGTCATTGCTGGTTGGACAAGTCTCTTTGAAGCCTTCGAAAATATTATGAATCGTGGTGGAAAAGATGGTGCTTGTATTTATAAAGATAAGAACGGAAAGTTTATTCCCGTGTGGATTAAACTTATTCGTTATATCAAGAACAACAAGAAAGGTTGGCAACCAGTTAATAATGGCGAACTTGCATTTCCTACATTTGTTGGAGAAGGCTGTGTAGAACGTTATGTTCAAAATTCTTTACCGTCTATCAAACTTGACGCTATTAAAGAATGTATTATTCCTAAGAATATTGAGAAAGCTAAGGCTCCTAATATGCCAACTGCTGGTGCTGGTGTTGGTGGTCCTATGGCTGGCGGTATTCCTGTTGACCCAATGATGGCAGGTGGGGCTTCTGGTCTTGGCGCAGGCTATGACGCTATTGCAAATGAGGCTGGAGATGATATGCCATTCTAATATTATTAGTGTTTGAATTAAGGGAGTGGCTGTATCTTCGGATGCGGTTGCTCCCTATTTTTTTATTTGTACCGATGAGAAATATAAATAGTTCTCGACTTACTAAACAAATGATACTTGAAAAAGTATCACAAGTTAGTATTTTTGCTACATATCTTGGTATTCCTATTGAACAAATACAGCGTTGTATAGATACTGGAGAACTTATTTGTAATCCTCTTCGTATAGATATTCATCCTACTGCTGGTTTTAGATATAATAATAAAGGAAAACTTAAATTTAAGGATTTTGGTAATGATGGATTTTGGGGCGATTGTTTTGATACTGTTGCTTATATTATGTCTGAAATGTATGGTAAATCTTATGATATATCTAATAAAAATGATTTTATTAAAGTTCTTAGGCATATTACTTTTACATTTAAGGATATATTTTATGGACAAGAAAAAGATATTACTCTTATTAATTCCATTAATACCGCTATTGCAAATATCAAACGTAAAAAGCCAGTAATAGAACTTGTTGTTAGAGATTGGAATAATCAAGATATAGAATATTGGAAACAATTTAATGTTTCTATTTCTTTTCTTAATATTAATTTTATTTATCCTGTTGAACAATATTATATTAATCGAAAGGTTAACCCAGAGCCTAAATATTATTATACCATAAAAGACCCTTGTTATGGTTATAATCTTGGTATTGATAGAAATGGTATATATAATATTAAATTATATTTTCCTAAACGTAAGAAAGGTCAAGATAGATTTATAACTAATTGTAATCATCTCGAAGGCATTTATAATCTTAATAGAAATGATTATGATATTATTGTTCTTACTAAGTCTACAAAAGATAGAGTTAGCTTAGGATGCACAATAAAGCAAGCATTATCCCTCTACGGGGGAGTTCGTATTGACAATATCGGCTATATTGATAAGATACGAGTTGGAGTTATAAATATTCCTCATGAAACTTATCGTCTTCGTCAGAATGAATATGATTGGCTTAAAAATAAATCTATCAATGGAAGTATTGTTTCTTTAATGGATAATGATAGTACTGGTAAACGTGAAGCTATTTGGCTTAAACGTAATTTTGGAATTGAGCCTTTTCTTATTAATAAAAAATATAAAGCAAAAGATTTTGCTGATTTAGTTAAATCTACTCCTATTAATAATGTTTATGCACTAATTATAGATGCTATCAAATATATTAAAGCGAATGAATTACAAAGTAAAAGAGAAGACAATAAACCTGTTAGGGATACGGACGGGAGCAATAACTCTTTGCCGTTCTAATGATAATAAAGTCGCTTTTACTGTTGTTATGGAGGCAATTACCGAAGAAGAAGAAAATAGGATAGATAAGTCGTCTAAATATTTTGGTGTTACTCGTTATGAAAGAAAAGATGGTACTATCATAAATCAAAAAGATATTTATATGTATGGAGAAATAGATTTGGATAGTGATGACGATTTAGATATTATTGAAAAATTTAATCTTGTTGATGAACGCGGTAATTGGATTTATTCTAATTTTGATTATGAAGCTGGTATTGCTACTACTATTGATAGAAAACCTAAAATGTTTCAAACATGGGATGCAATTCTTTGGTTTGCTTATTGTCATTGTCTTCTTGGTAAACCTAAACGTATTATAGTTTATAAAACAGGTAAACATAGACTTAAACGTGATGATATTAAAGATAGACTTTGATAATCCTATAACTAATGAACATAGTAGATTAGTTATTCAATATCCTATAATTAATTATCAGGAATGGAAACAAACTCCTGATTATAATAGTGATAAAGATATTACTGATATACTTGATAAATATCTTATATATATGGATTGTACTAAAGAATATAGTTCTGGTCGTCCTATGATGACTACATATCCTATTTATAGTATTTATTGTACTTTTTATTTTTGGTTTATTATTAAACTTGTTAATCAATTTATTTATAATCAATACATAAACAAACTTATTAAACGTCATATAGATAATCTTATATTTGAACACGAAAATCCTTATATAGCTAATATTGAGAAGCCTAAGCGTAAACCTAAACGTGCTAAACCTAATAAGTTTTTTAAGCAAACAACTATTGATATGTTTACTGGTGAAAAAATATATTATTATGATAATCCTAAAACTGGTGAACACATTGAAAGTAAAGATGGCGATAAACTTAAAGAACTTAATGCTCGTAAAATCAATAAAGCTATTAAGAAAAGTACTGTTCCACTTAGTTCTATGACGTTTAGTTTCAAAAAGAAAGAATAGATGTATCCGTTTAATTATTTAACTGCTCTTTATCGTCGTAATAATTATGGACAAATATGTGTATGGGAAGCTACTAAACGAGATGACCATTTTATACATATTCGTCACGGTATTATAGGCAAAACTCTGCTTGATGAAGTAGTTGCCACTCGACGTAAAGTTGAAGATGAAATTAGCTCACGTATAAAAGCAAAGATTAAAACTGGTTATCGTACTCTTGCTGATATTAAAGATAATACTAACTACCCCGTAGAGGGAGAATTGTTATCTTATCTTGATAAATATCTGCCTTATAATCGTGCTGGAGCTAATGATACTTTACTTGCTATGCTTGCTAAAGTTTATGATGATAAAGTTTTTGACCGTTGTAGTTCTTATATAGGACAATATAAAATTAATGGTCTTAGATGTTTTATTAGTGCTCATCTTATTAGAAGTAGTTTATTTAAGCCTATTGGACTTCGTTTTCAATCTCGTGAAGGAACATTTTGGAATAGTCTTACTTATCTTGAAGATTATCTTCTTGAAGTTATGCCAAAAGATTTTCTTGCTCGTATGGCTTCTGAAAATATAGTTCTTGATGGTGAATTATATATTCCCGGTTATACTGTTAATCAGCTGAATCATTTTATTAAAGACCCTTATTGTAAAGAAAATAAATTTATTCAATTTTGGTGTTATGATTTAGCTGTTGAAGATATACTACAATATTATCGTACTGAAATACTTGAAGCTAAACTTAGTTGGTTTGTTAAGCCCTTTGTTAACAAAGAAGAACATTTAGCTAATACTGAAAGATTAGTTGTTCTTCCTCATGTTGAAGTTTCTACTCCTACTGAAGCATTAATTGCTCGTAATAATAATATTAATTGCGGATTTGAAGGTCTTATTCTTCGTAATCCTGATGCTGAATATGCTTTTGGTAAACGTTCTGCTAATATAATGATTAAGTATAAAAAATCTACTGATGGTATATTTGAGGTAATCGATATTAAACCCGAAGGAATTAAACGTCCAGATATTCCTCTTCTTGTTTGTAGAAATGATATTAATGATTCTACTTTTGAAATACATATTGGTGGTACTCAATCTTATCAAAAATCTATACTTAAAAGCAAACAACATTATATTGGTAAGAAAGTATTTGTGGAATTTGGTGAAAGAAGTGGCGTTAATCAATTACCTTTTCATGTAAAGACTACTCGTTTTATTTAAGATATGATTTTTCAATATGAAGTAATTAATCCTAAAACTATTAAAACTCTTCCGCATTATAATAAGCGTGGAGAGTTTATTATTCCTAATACTCGTACTGATTATAAATACTATGTTGAAGCTGCAAGATATAATAATGTTACATTAAATCGAGAATACTTTTTTCTATTTAGTTCTATTGAGTTCGATGAGCATTGTCGTAAATGTAAAGTAGATGAATATGGGCGTCTACATCTTAGAACTCATGGAGAGATAGATAGTTATATTAAAAATGAATGTAAAACCCGTGGTAATGTTAATGTTGAATATCTTGAAAGTGCTAATACTTATGATGTTTATATTATTACATAGTGGCTGGCTGCTTAAATAGCCGATACACTATTCTGTCTTTTTACCGTTAAAAGCTGTTTTTAGCTCTCTGTTCGTTTTGTCTGTGGCAGTTGTATTGTTAATCGCAAATCGACAATGAGGGCTTAAAACAGCTTTATTTTGCCTTAAAATAATTCACATTTTTCTATTGTGATTATAGAAAAATTTTATATATTTGTACCAGCCTAACATAAAATGTTAATTATGGATATAACAAATATTAAATATAATATTGAAAGTATGACTGATGAAGTAGATATTGTTCAGTCTTATTCTATTGCTATTGAACATCTTGAAGAACTTATGACACAAATTAATTTTGTAGATAATCCTGTTTCTATTCGTAATGATATTAATAAAACTGTTCATAAGTATTTTATTGAAGGATGTAATGATGCTATTAATCAATGTCGTGATATGATTAAATTTCATCTCAATCATGGTCAAAATCGTAATAAAGATATTGTTATAAAAGATAAACAGCCTAAATTAAGTTTTCAATTTGCTTCTAAAAATTAAGTTATGATTATTGGAATATGTGGCAAACGACAATCTGGCAAAGATACTATTGCTAATATGATTGCTTATATACACAATATTGGAGTTACTAAAGCTAATTATCAAGAATGGATTGCTAATAAAGTTTCTAATAAAGATAGAGCTAAACGTAAATCTGTTCATTTTGCTGACGCTCTTAAAAATTGTGTATCTGCTATTTATAATATACCAAGAGAATATCTTGATGATGAATACTATAAAGATAATTCTTTCTTTTGTATTGATAATTGTAAATTTTATGATTGTAAAGATGTAATTCATCATCAAGAAGTTTATAAGATTATTGAATATGGTTCTCTTGTTAATTCTCCTGAATATTTTAATTATCAATTAGAAAATACTAAAAAACTTCGTGTTATAAAAATTAGAACTATATTACAATTTTTTGGTACTGATATATGTAGAAAATATCTTGGTGACGACGTTTGGATACGAGCTACTATGAATAAAGTTGATGACATTAATCGTTTGTATGGTATTTGTCTTATTCCAGATGTTAGATTTATGAATGAAGCTAAAACCATACAACAACATCCTCTCTACGGGGGAGTTATTATGGTCACTCGCGAAAAGAATAATCGTAATGATGACAATTCTATACATATATCTGAACAAATTGATATTGATTGCGAATATACTATTACTAATAATACTACTTTATTTAATTTGTTTTATAAAGTTTTAGACGTTTATCAAAATATAATCGCAAGATATGAAAATAATAGAACCAAAGGTTGAATATTGGGAACAAAATGATATAAATAAACATATTGTTCGTTGCGCAAGAGTTTGTTATAAGAAAGAAACTGGCAATGATGAAGTTACTTATAATAATCTTCTTAAAAACAAACATTGGAGTATGTTTCGTCATGCTACATATTATTTTATTGTTCCAAGAGTTAAAGTTCCAGATTGGGTTAGATATTATTATATAGCTATTCGAAATGAAGCTAATATAATAGGAATTGATATTAAGATTGATTTTAATTATTATATTGTTACTAATGGTAATTGGAATCTTGACCATCGAGGTTTAATTTATACTATTCTTGATTATCAAGTTGAAGATAAAGTATTTGCTAATGCTTGTTTTATGACATGGAATATGATGCGTTATACTTTTAAGATTACTACTCAAATTTCTACTTCTCGTGAACTTAATAGAGTTAGTCCTAATAATATAGCTGAACAAAGTACTCGTTATGTTTATGAAGATGGTACTATTTGTCGTCCTCATTGGATGACTGATGAAGAAGTTGAAATTGCTAATACTGATACCGTTAAGATGTTTTATAAATGTAATGAAAAACTAAATACATATATATATGATTGTTCTTATGCTTTTCTACATTATAAACTTCTTATAGATAAATATGAAATGCCTCGTCAAGATGCTCGTGGTATACTTCCCCTCGATACTGCAACAGAAGTTGTATATACTTATTCAATACCTGAATGGAAACATATTATAGAACTTCGAGCTGATAAACGAGCGCATCCTAATGCCAATATAATAGCTAATTTAATTAAAGAAAAATTAAACGAATTAAGTTATGACATCTAATAAACCAATGACTTTAGATGAAGTTATAAATAAACTTCAAGCTATTAGAGAAAAAAATTGGACATGGAGAAATAATAGTCGATATGGACATAAATGAAGAAGGTTATTCTATTGATAGTAGAGGTATTTGTTATAATGTTAAAGATATTCTTACAGATGGACAAAGTGTAACACTTTATAATTATTAAATTATGGTAAGCAGAAGAAAAGATAAGAAGATGCGTAAAGGTCTTATTAATAAGAAAGCTCTTCAATATATTATCGCTCATAGTAATATTTGTAGACATGGAGATTATGAACTTCGTCTTGCTGGTTATAAACCTGGACAAAAGAATAATCCAAATAGTTGGATGTATGAACAAGTAATGGAAGCTCTTGCTGTTTTCAGCAGTCATGGTAATAGCGGTTTTAGTGCTCCTTTTGAAATTAATCTTGTTCAAAAACTTTGTAAGTTTGAACCTATTGCTCCTCTTACTCTTAAGGATGATGAATTTCATTTTATTTATAAAGATGATAAAGGAAGGAAAAATTATCAGAATAAAAGAAAGAGTAGCATATTCAAACGTATTAATGAAGATGGTACTATTATTATAGAGGATATTGATTCGTTTAATAAACGTATTAAATATCATAAAGGTTGGAATGATACCAACTTTGTACAAGGCAATAATACTACTTGGTCTGGAGGTACTTGGCTTGTTGATGCCAATCTTCGTTTTACAGGAGATTATTTAACTTGGTGTCAAATAAAACAAGTAAATATTGATGAACATAAATATACTCCAAAGAATACTATTATACTTGATTGTTATGAAATAGGTTCTGATGACGGAATTAATGGATTTATTACTTTTACACGAGATGATAGTGCTGAATTTATTAAACTTAGTCAAGAGTATAAACTTAATCTTATTAAAATAGAAAGTATTGTTGGTAAAAGTGCTTTTAATATTATTCCTAATGATGTAAATGAAGCAGAAAAAGAACTTAAAAATAAATATAACTAATTAAATAATAAAGAATATGGAAAAGACATTTGAAATGAATAAAGAAATGATGAAGTTGATGATGGAGAAAGCTATGTATTCTCGTCCTAACTTTTCTCGTAGAGAACAATAACATAAACGTGATAGTTCAATGCAATATGTAGGACTTATGCCTAATTATATTGTTAAAGTTCATCGTAATCGTGTTACTAACGATAAAGATATGAAAAATTGTGAGTATCTTCGTGGAATGTATCGTTATGCAGAAGAACCTCGTAAAAGACGTTAAGCTATGAATAATATTAAATGTAAATTTGGGCTTCATGAATTTGAAGTTTATAAAGAAGAGCCTTATCTTAATGTAAAAGGTAATCAAATTGGTACTGTTATTATTAGTCGTTGTAAACATTGCGGTAAAATTTCTGCCAAGCGTGTTGAAACTGTTGATTATAGATTATGAGTAAACCTCAATATTGGATAGTTTATTATCAACGCACTAATAATAAACAAGGATATGATGAGTGTGTTGGTACACCTAATTATATTCCTTGTGATAAAAGGTATTCTATTCAAACTATTGTTGATAAAGTTATGAATGATGAATATGAAATTCATAAATCTGCTTTTGCTTTTAATATTAAAGTTGGAAATAAAATACCCGATACTATTTCTATTACTCCTATTAAATTATTAAATAAATAAAATAACAAAACTATGGCAAGTTTATATAATATATCAGAAGATATACTCCGTATCTTTGCAGATGTGGAAGCTAATGACGGAGAAATTACAGATGAACAATATGAACAACTTACTATTCGTCAAGATGAATTAAAGACCAAACTTGAAGGATATGTTAAAGCTATAAAAGAATTTGAAAGTGATGCTAATCTCTGTAAAGATGAAAAGAAACGCATTAATGACAGACAAAATGTTTATAAAAATCGTGTAGAACGTCTTAAATATGCTGTTCTTAATGCAGTTATTGAATTTGGAGAACAAGGCAAAACTAATAAATTTATTGAGCTTCCTACTTGTCGTTTATCAACTCGTTCTTCTACATCTATTGAAGTTGATAAGGAAAGAATTAATAAATTCATGACTGAATTTGAACGTTATGTTCGTGAACTTGTTGACTCTGGCGTTATATACACAGGCGAAGACGTTGATGTTAAAGGAATACTTGATGCTATTAATGCTAATTGTATGGCTACATACGGCGATGAGTTTGAATGTTTTACTATTGCAGATTTGACTACTATGAAAATTACTATTAGTCAAACTGCATCTGTATATGATTTGTTTCGTAGAGGTGGTGCTCTTAATCTTTATGGCAAAGAGCCTCTTCATACTACCATGAAAGAAGATACTCCTCTTGACGATTGGAAAACTAAATTTCAAATTGCAAAAGAATATAATACAAGTATTCCTACTGTTGCCTGTATTAAATATAAAGATAATCTTCAGATTAAATAAATGAAAAATTTTGTTATTGGAAGAGAAGATGGTAGTTTAACTACTTTACTTAAAAGAGAGGCTAACGTTAAGTTAGCTTCTCTTTCTAATGATGAAGAAAGAACTAAAACTTTCTATGATTGTCAAAATGCTATTAGAATAGCTAAAGCTATTGATTCTATTGAACCTCAAAATCAAGAAGAAGTTGATTCTGTTCTTAATATTATTAATACTATATGGGATAAAGGTATTTTAAGTCCTCTTACTCTTAATAATGATGAATTTAGCGAGTTTAATGTTAATGGCATTGCTAATAATTTGCGTTATCATAATATTTATAAATCTGATACTGTTGATGAAAATGGAAAATATATAATTTATAATCGTAGTGCTTATAAAGCTATTGTTAGAAAACAATATGATTTTAATTATAATTCTCAAACGCAAATTACTCAAAAAGAATTTAATCTTTGTCCTACTATATTTATTAATAAAGGAGGTAAAATTACTGGTGAACATATTGATATATGTCGTATTCGTCCAGAAGTAGTTGATAAACATTGTTATACTATTCAAAGTACAGTTAGTATTCCTGTATCTGCTATTTATGGTAAAGGTATTGGAATAATACTTACTGTTGACCATCGAGAATCTAAACTTAAAGTTCTTAAAGAATTTTATGATGTTCCTATTAGTTATAGTGAAGAAATAAATAAACTTAATATTGATATTCGTAAATTCAAAAAGTTTTAAGATATGGCTATTTATGGTTATGTTGCCAAAGGTAAACCTTGGAATTTTCAAGGTGCTAAAAATGTAGAAGATTGTAATACTTCACGAGAAGTTATGAAAAAAGCCGGTCTTGATTGGACTGTGGCTAAATGTAAACTTGTTGCAGAAATGCCTATAATCAATGATAATATAGGCAATGGTGGATTTATTCACGGGTCTAATGTTTATACTGAATGTGCAAATGCTTTTGCTACATATCGTACTGATTATAATATTCCTCTTGGTATTGTAAAAGACCGTTATACTCCAGTTCAGAATATTGAAGCCTTTAAGTTTTTTGATACAGCTATCGGCAAAAATAGTGCTATATGGCAAACTGCTGGATATTTTGGTAATGGTGAACGTATATTTGTTAGTGCTAAACTTCCTAAAAATATTCTTGTAAATGGTGACCCTATTGAAAATTATCTTGTCTTTACTACTTCTCATGATGGAACTTCTGGTGTTAAAATTCTTTTCACTCCTATTAGAGTTGTTTGCCAAAATACTCTCAATGCCGCCATACAAGGTGCTACTAATTATATTAGCATTAGGCATACTGCTACTGTACATAATAAATTAGATATTGCTCATGAAATTCTTGGCATTAGCGAAAAGAAAATTGAATGCTTTGGAGAAGCTATTAAACAAATGAGTCAAATTAAATTTACTGATGATGAAGCACAAAAATTATTTGCTAATGTTGTTCTTACTGAAAGTGAAGAATTAAGTATAGGTAATACTGGTCATACTATACAACAAATTATTATGAAAGATATTAATGCTATTAATGATAGCGGTATTAGTATGAAAAAAGTAAATATTCTTAATGAAATGAATGCTTATTATTTTGGGGGTATTGGACAAAAACAACATCTTGGTACTGGTTTTGGTGTATATAACGCCGTTAATGGTTATTATTCAAATAGAGATAATTCAGAAGGTACTAAGCGTATGGATAGTCTTCTTTATGGAGATAAAGCGCGTAAAATTGAACTTGCAGGTAATTTAATTTTAGGTAAATAAAATGAGTAAACTTGTAACAACTTTGATTACTGCTCTTGAATGGGCACAACAAGGAACACCTATCAAACAGATTGCTCCTTTAATTAAGAAACTTGACGAATGTGAAGTTAAAGTTTGGCGTGAAGATGAAACAGTTAAACTTCCAACTTATGCTAAACCTGGTGATGCTTGTATGGATGTTTATGTTCATTCAATAGAGTATAAAGATGATGGTCGAGTAGTTTATCATACAGGACTTCATTTTGCTCTTCCAGAAGATTATGAAATGAAAATTCGTCCTCGTAGTAGTATGACTAAAACTCTTTCTCTTATGCAAAATGCCCCAGGAACTCTTGACGAAGGTTATCGTGGTGAACTTATGATTGTTCATCGTCAAATAGATGACCCAACAAGTTCTTGTGCTGAATATAGTGTTGGAGACAGAGTCGCTCAAATACTTGTTAGTCGCCGTGAACGTATTATTTGGGATGAAGTTACTACTAAAAATGAACTTGGTCAAACAGAACGTGGAGATGGTGGTTTTCAATCAACAGGTAAATAATATGGAAACAGACGCATGATAAAACTTGAAGATATTAAAGTTGGTGCTAAAGTTAAGCATATTGCGCATAAAGATTCTTCTTATGTGATTAGTGATATTAATTCTCATACTAAAATTAATGGCAATTGGATTCATACAATTTGTTATGTTCCTAATTATAATAGTATCTATACTCGTTTTATTAGAGATATTGATGATTTTATGTCTAATTTTGAACTTGTAAAAGAATGAAAGCAATTGGAATTAAAATGGTTGAGCTTATTGCTATGTGTGCAGGCGAAGCTCAGTATAGAGGTTATAAAACTAATGGTAAAGAAGGCAATGACGCTGGTTATGAAGTAACTTATCCTGATGGTTATAAATCTTGGTGTCCTAAGGAAGTTGCTGATAAAGCTTATTTTAAACTTGATGAAACTAATGATGGTACTAAAATTCTTGAACAAGATGTAGAAAATTTCATTAGTTCTCACCAAACTACTACTATTGGTCCTAAGACTACTGTTGTGCTTGCTACTACTATTACAGGCTTTGATATGGTTAATTCGTCAGCTTGTGTTGACCCTAAGAATTATTCTCAAGAACTTGGAGAAAAATATGCTCTTGAAACAATTAAAAGTAATCTTTGGAGTTATCTTGGTTTTGTTCTTCAATGGGCTAAGAATGGACTATCTAAATAATATTTTGTTATTAAACTTAGAAAAAAAATTAAATTATGAAAAAAGCAATGATTAGTCAGCCTATGGCTGGTAAAGGTGAAGCTACTATCTTAGCTGAAAAAGATAAAGCTGTTAAAGTCCTTAAAGAAAAAGGATATGAAATAGTTAATACTTATTTTGGTGATGATTTCGATAAGCCTGAGAGTCTTAGAAATATTGGAGTTCAAAATATTCCTCTTTATTTTCTTGCTCAGTCTCTTGCTAAAATGTCTACTTGTGATGCAGTTTATTTCTGTAAAGGTTGGGAAAAAGCTCGTGGTTGTCATGTAGAGCATGAAGCTGCTGTTAATTATGGTCTTAAGACTTTTTATTATAATGATGATGATAGTCCTAAGTGTCCTAATCTTAAAGGGGCAAATATTGATTAAAAGCTATAAATAGCGAATTAACTTCATCTATTCCTCTACGGGGAATTAAGAATGGTCTATAACGACTATTGTTATTGCTACGGTTATTATTGTTATTAAAGTCGTTGCTATCGATGCTATCGCAAGACCTCCCCCGTAGAGGATGGATACACTTTAATTGTGATTGATTATGTATTTTTTAATAGGAATAATATTAGTAATAGTTATAATAATGGCTATTACGTTAATGCGATTAGAGAAAAAGATAATCGAATTAAATAATAATGTTTATGATACTTATAAAGAAATAGATAAAGATATTGATACTATTAAAAGTGATTGTAAAGATATTAAAGATATTTGTAGCAATCTTTGTCTATTAAGTAGTACTATAAATATGATTCATAATTATGTTAAAGGTGCAGATACTACTATAAATGCCACTCTTCAATTACTTAAAAATATTAATGAATGTATTGCTAATAATCATAATGAAGTTAAAGATAAGTTATATTCAAATTATGAGCATACAAGCGATGTATGTATTCAATTGGATAAGTTATCAGCTCAAATAGATAAACGTAATACAAAGCTAATAACAGCTAAAAATAGCAGCCGTCCGCATAAGGTTGCTAAACCTGTGGCACATTCTAAATGCGATGATTAATTAAAACATTTGCTTCGGCAACAACAAGAAAAGGCTCGTGGAGTGGTTTAATAACCGCTTCGCGAGCCTTTTTTTAACAAGTTTTGAGTAATTATATAAATTTACTCACCAGCAAGAAGTTCACCAAAGTCTTTAGCAATACCAATTCCTATTTGTGAACTATCAATCTTATAATAATTATTATTACGAGTAATCATTTGTACTCTATCCCAAGGACGAATACCAGGAAGATTGCGTCTAAGAAGAACCATAAGTTTATCTTGTCCTTTATAAAGTCCAGTAGTATATTCTTTATCATAATCTGGGTCAAATAGATATTGAGGAATAATAGTCATAGCTTTCATAAGGTCACTTGGACCATTAGCAGAAGCAATAGGACTACTCCAAGCTGTCTTATATTCACTAACAAGACCAACAGGACTATACATTGTACTATCACTATAAAGTCTATCTGCGAGATAAAGTAGAGAAGCCTTAAACTTATCATCTTTAATATCGTCATCGTCAGATAATCCGTATAAAGCAGCAACTACAAGACAAGCAATAAGAACACCACTCAAATCTCCAAGATTACGACGTATATTAGCTTTCTCCCAAGGAGCAAGATTATTATAATTAAATTGTAAATTAGTAAGAGTATTAATAATAGATTGGAATGTAACTTGAATAGAAGCAAGAGCTATATTAGTATCGGTAGATTGTTGTTTAATACGTTTTTTGTAATTAATAAATTCAGTTCCCATAAAATCAATAAAAGTTTGATAAGAACCACGTTCGCGAGAACCTCTAAATTCAGAATAATAACCTTTACGACGCCAACGTTTCCAAATACCAGTAGGAAGATGTTTATGATATTGCATTATAAGACTACCCCACCATTTACTTTCTATTTGAGCAGCACCATCTTTATCATATACACCATGTATCTTTTTATTAACAGATTTAACTTTTTCTTTGAATTGACCAATAAGAGTTTCTAAATCTCCAATTTGATTATCAGTAGGAACTTTATCTTTATATTCTTTTTTAAGTTCAGCACGTCCATCAACAAATTCATAAAGACTTTCAACAGTTGGATTAGTCATGAATTGTTGTTTTGCTTCTTTCATAAGATTTTTAATTTCTGTATGATATTTAGTAGCAATTTCTTTATATAAATCTTGACTATATTGATTAGTATTATCTCTAATAGAATAAAGAAAATTACGATTAAGATTTTTACGACCTGTTGAAATATCAAGTTTAGTTTCAATATCGTATTCACGTATTCCTTTTATATACATTTCATAATCAGTAGCAACTTCTGGATATTCAGCAAGAATATTACGCATAGCAGTTTTTTCAACATCCCAAGCGAAATCTTTGAAATCACCAATACGTATAACTCCATTAGTATCAGTATAAAGTCTATTAGATTTAAGCATAGCAAATAAAACAGTATTTTGCATATAATGCTCACCCATAGATTGGAAACTATAAAGAAAATCTCTAAATTCTCTAACTTTAGTATTTAGTTCTCCTTCATTAGCTGCAAATTGTAGAACTTGGTCAAAGTCTACAACATGGAATTGCTTAATAAATGCAGCTGCAAGAGTAGGAGATTTATCAGTAAAACGAGAAGCTAAGAACGCGCATATATTAGTAAGATATTCTTTTTCAGCAGATTTAAGTTCTCTAAAACCAAAATATTCATTGGCAAATTCTTCAGCACGAATATTAACTTTACCTGTGGTAATATTAGCAACGCCACCATATAAGTTAAATACCATATATTTAGCAGAAGTAATATTTTGCAGAAGATTAGCAACAGAACGAGCAACACTATTTTCGTGATATTGGTCAAATAATAAACGACGAGCAAGATTATGAATAAGTTGTTGAGTACGAGTTTGCGTTTGTCTTTGATATTGAGGGTCATCTTTTGTAGACGTATCAACATCTTTAAGAAGACGTTTATTCCACATACCTTTAATCTTATAAGCATCATTATTCTTTAAGTCTTCAAGAAGAAGATAAAGATAAGGTTTGGCAGCTTGACGAGAATTAAATATAGTAGCGTTATAAACAAAGTCTTCCATTACTTTACGCCAATTACGATTAAGATTTTTATTATCAATAGCAAGATTTTGAAGATAAATCTCATGATTTTGTTTACGAACTTCCTCAACAGCTTTTTCATATTCTTCAGCAGTTTTATATTCTATTCGTTTAGGTGATGGAATATACTCTTTAGTACCTTTACCTTTAAGAAGAGAAAGCATTTTCATATCAGCTTCTCTATCATGAGAATAGTCAACAATATCATGGAAACTATCACTATCAGCTCCGCTATGCCAACTAACGCCAAATAAAGACATTAATTGACCACCGGCCCAACGAGGATTAATTTGTACAGAACGAGAACGAGGTAAGAAACCACGTCCGACAAATTTACGTCCTTGATAAGTAGTAGCATATTTATTCAACGTTTGTTGAATTAAATCTTTTAATGCTTGTTCTTTAAGATTAAGTTTAATATTAGTATCATATTTAGAATCACCTTTCTTATAATTAGGACTAAATTCTTTAAAATTAGGATTGATATATTCTTCTTTAACACTACGTTCCATATTATCAAACGTAGGTACATATTCAATAGATTTAGCAAGTTCACTATCAGGTTTAGCTTGCATTGTAGTCCATATTTTCAAAGGCTCATATTTATGAGTATAAGGATTATAAACATTATTTTGTCTAAACCATTCATCATAATCGCCTTTTTCTTTATGTTCTTCAGCAGCTAACCAATAATATTCATTAGGAACAAACTCTATATTATCAAATATGAAATCTCTTGCATCAGTTCTTTCATGGTCAATAAAATCTTCTTTAGGTTGACGATAACCAAATAGATTACTATTAGGAACAAGATTGCCATCTGTATCTAATTCAGTAAATATATTAAGCCATTGTTTGGCTTGAATAGAACCTTTTGGAAGTGTATCATAAAATATTTTAGCTTTATTATAAGCATTATTATCAATGATATCTTCATAAACTTTATTTTTTCTCTTCTTAAATTTACGAAGAGTTTCACTTCTTAAAGAACGTAATTGATTATAAAGTTCAGCAAGTTCTTCTCTATCTTCATTAGTAACATAATTATTATTAAATAAATAAGCCATGTTGACTTCTCCTGTATCAGCGTCAACAGCTTTCATTAGTATTTCATTAATATGCTGAATAATCTTAAATTTAAGTTTATTATCTTTATATTGTAAATCCATAAGTATTTTTTTACTTTCATCATCTTTTGGACGACTATTCATAATAGGAGGACGAACGGAAATCATTTTGATAAGCATCATTTCGCCATTTCCATTCTCATATTTAGTAGCAAGTTCATCCATTTCTTCTTCGCGAAGTTGAGCAATTTGTTCATTTGTCAACTTACGTCCATCAATAATACCATTATCATCAATAACACCTTCCATTTTACGAATAGCTCGTAAAGTATTATTAGGAATAGCAGTTTGACGTTTAGTTAATACATCAAAAGCGTTTGCAATTTTAACAGCAGCTTCATCAGTATATCTAAGTTTACCATTATTTTTAATCCAATTATATGCTTCACGATATTCTGGGTCATCAAGTTTTTCTTCAAGACTTAAACGTTTATGAGTTTTATCATAATATTTAATATAATCATTATAACGATTATAATCTTCTTGAAAACCATCATATTCTTGTGTATTAAAATATTTATGAGCAAGTTCTCTATGTTTAGTAATATAATCATTAAGTGCTTTAACTTTCATACGTTGCTGAATAGGTTTAAGTTCTCCTGTTATATCATTGTCAGCACGCATTGCAGTAATATGATTGATAAGTTCTGTTTTACGTTTCTTAACATCTTCATTATCTTCATCTTCTCCAGTATTCAAATTATAAAGTTCGGTAATATAACGCATATACTCATAATATAAATCTTTGGCTTTATCCATAACTTCTTTGCGCATAGCCAAATTTTCTTTATAATAATCATCAACAATTAGTTGATGTTGATGTTTATACATAAATTCATCACGAGCATATTTAGCTTTAATATATTTAGTAAATGCTTCTTGACTTTCATCTTTATGTTTACGAGCTTCATTAAAATCATCGATAACTTTTTGTTTATCTTCAAGATATTTATCATTATAGTCTTGACGAAGCATACCATGTTCAGAATCTATGATTTTATCCATATCAAGACTCTCAGTCATAGCATCAATTTTAGCAAGTTGTTCTTTCCATTCTTTTATATTATGTTCAGTATCAAACATTTCAGCTTTATTAAACATACTATAAATGTTTTTAAGAATAACTTGAACCTCACTATTATTGATTTCAGCTGGGTCAGAAATAAGAGCAACGATTGTATCTATATCTCCAAATTGGTCACGAAGATTAAGTAAACCGTCACTAATATCAGGATTAGTAGAATATTTTTTGAAATATATATTAAACATATTAGCAAGAGCGGTCTTAAATCCTGTATTAGTTCTAATAGAATTAATACTATTTTGAATAGATTGAATACCTTCTTTAGTTTCTTTATCTTCAGCAGCAATATCAAGTTGCATAATAGGAGCTACGCGATTGCCAAAAGTAACAGCATCGAGAATAATTTTAGCTACTTTATTAAATTCTTCATCATGTTTAGCAAGTTCTTCAAAAAACTCAGGACTATCCATATGAAGTGTTTGTCCAGCTATTTCATAACCATTAAGAGCATTAATAAGACTATTTGCAGCAGATTGATAATATCTTGCAGCAGCACGATAAATATCTTTACGATGTTCAGCAAGAGAACTACGATAATTTCTATTAATACCACGACGTTCCATAGTTTGAATAAAACGTCTTGCAATAGCGTCATTGTTTTTAAGAGCTTCGTATTGAATTTGTTTCATAACAGAAGCACTAACAACATCAATATTAACACGAGTTGTCCCTCTACGGGGTAGCCCAGCGTCTTCAACGACAGAATCATCAGCAATTAAATCAGTTGCTGCATTTAATCTTTCTTCAGCTTCTTCATTAGTAATAGGAACTTGTGTTATATAGAAATAATTAGCAGTACTTGGTCGAGTATTAGTTTCTTCAAGTTGTTTAATAGCATATTTAAGATTTACGTTACTATCATTTTTACCATGAGTAATATTATAAATAGTTTTAAGTAAATTTTTAGTATAAGTATGACCGATTTGTAATCTAACAACATCTCCGTCTTCATTAGTAAAATCTTGTATTATAAATGTACCAGCAGGTATAAGATTATTAAGTTGATATGAATTATTGACAACAAACATACCAATATTATCTCCACTTGCAAGTTTAGAAATAAATGCTTTATTAATATCATTAATAAATTTAGATACAGCACCAGATAAATATTTATCAGAACTTTCAGTAAGTTCCATTAAAGCATTAGGATTGTCAAAAGTTTTATTAGTAGTAGGATTAAATTTACCAATAGGATTAGATTTGCCAGGATATTTATCAATAGCTTTACTTCTTGCTCGTTGGCTTTCACGTAAATATTGTTCTGACATTTTAGAATATTGAGTACGAGTATTAATATCATTTTTATCAGTAGCAAGCATTTTTTCATTATATTCCTGAAATTTATTAATATTATAAGAACGATAACTTTCAGTTTCATTAGCAAGATTATCTACTCTATCTACATAATATGAATAATCATTAAATTGATTATAATTTTGATTATAACTTACATCATAACTTTCATATTTATCGAGTAGATTAAGAGGAACAAGATATATATCTTTATAACCTTTAACAAATCCATTTTCATCAGTAATTTCATTTCGTCCAAGAACTTTATATAAAGTAGTAACAGGAGTTTTATTTTCTCCAACAGGATGTGTAACTCTTATATAACCATCAACATAACGTTGAAGCATAAGTTGACTATGTAACCATGTAGCTTGAGTATTTTGAGTAGTCATATCGAAAGAAACAAGTCCATCAATATTACTACAAGATGTAAATATATTAGTAGTTTTATCTTTTGGACTTAAAGTAAAAAGTGGAGCAAGTCCACTATGACTACGTATAAAATTATTAATAAATTCTTCACTTTGAATAATATGATATAAAGCTTCGCCTTTAGTTTTAATATCTTCAATAATATCCATGCCTCCCTCATTAACATTGGTGTAAAGAGTATCGTTAGGAATTATCTTAGTAATATAACCAGACTTAAAATTAAATCCTTCAGCTATAAAAGCATATTTAATTAAGTCAATAGCAGCAAGTTTGATGAGAGGATTATGATTACTAAAACTATTTTCAAACATACTAAACAAATCCTCAATACTATCAACTTGGTCATCATAATTAAGATATTGTCTACTAATACCTTTATTGCGAACATCACTATTATTAATAAGAGTAACTTTTATATTATTAAATACTCCTTGATTATCAGAGAAGTTACGTTGTATAAACATAACTTTTTGAGAAGGAGTAAGTTTAAGATATTCTTTAATTTCATCAGTAGTAGGAGTATTAACATTAGCACATTTGAAATTACCTTCATCAGTAATACCATAGCCAACAATACGAGAACGTTCTCTATCCCAATAAGGTGAAGCTGTTTTTAGCTCTGTGTTCTCGTCAAGTATCTTTTCTGAATAAGGTATAATACGGCCTCGTTCATCAACCGTAAGAGGCGTTAATAGCTTGCTAATCGTATTATATAATGTGGCGACGGCATAACGTTTATACTCTTTATACTCTTCGGTATTTAATCTTTTATGAATAGTTTGTTGGACTGTTTCTTCAGCAATAGCAAAATCTTCATTTTCCATAGTAAAGATTTTACCACCAACTTCAATACTTGGAAGAGTAGCCATAGAATAAACAGCAGCAATAGGAGCATATACAGATTCATCTACTTTAATGGCATTTGGATTATATTTATCATCAGGATAAATTTTATTAATCATAGGTTTTCCATCAATAGTAAGAGTTGAATCTTGACGAAGTTTATTAATTCTATCTCTCATTTGACGCGTTTCGCGAATACTTGGAGCAGCACCTATCTTGTCAGCATTGAGAGCTTGTATATACTCATTAAGTTTATCAGTAGTACGTTTATATTGACTAAATTGAATAAGAGCTATAACGTCTTGAACAGCATTTTCATATATATCTCCAGTTTTAGTAGCTTCAGCTTTAATACGTTTAAATATATCAGCTTTATTAAGAGGTATTCTAAGTTTAAGAATTTTATTATTATTTACTTTAGTAATATCAATACCTGTTTGATATTTGAACTCTTCTACAAACCAACCATCTTCTTTAAGACTATTCAATATAACTCCAAGAGAAGTATTATGAGTTATATCATATTTTCCTTTAGCTTTACGACCTAATCTTGTAGCAATATCAGCTAAAGTCATTTTAACAGCATCATTTTTGCTACTAAAGAATACAGAATTAATAAGATTGTTGTTAGCAACAAGTTTAGTAATAGCAGGTTGACGAATAAAACCTACAGAAGTTTCATGGTCAAGACCAATAGTAGTAAGAAATTTATATACATGGAAAGTATATTCATTAACATTAGGAATAGACCCTTGTTTGACAGCATCAAGATGATGAGCAGTAGTTTGAGCTGTATAAGTAGTAACGAAATCGCCTACAAGGTTTTTATTAGTATCTGACCAACCTATTTTATTAGCTGTAAATATAGTTTGTTTACGAACAGTAGATTCTCTTTTAAGACTAAATTGTTTATCAGCTGCTTCTTTAAAAGTATTAATAACCTTTTCTCTAATAGCAGGCCATTCATCAGCTTCGACTCCTATATCATCGCCAACTTTAAGAGCTTTTTCAAGATTAACTAATTGTTCATTATTATATTTATGTAACCAAATATTTCTAACAACAGTATCACCATAATTTCCGTTAATAGTACTATACGCCATAGCTTTTGCACAAGTAATAGCTTCTTGAAGACTTATTGCATCATCTTTGAAATTCATATATAAAGAATGATGTTTACCATTTTCATCAGTCCATCTTAAAGTTTCAAAAATCTTATAAGCGTCATCAATATTAATAGTATTATAATCTATGCTTGTATTAGAAGTATCATATTTAATTTCTTTTTCTCCAATAGCATCAGGATATGATTTCTTTATAGATTTAATATCATAATCAATAGCGCTATCTTCAATATGTTCTTCTGGAAGTACAAACTCAACAGCATCTTCTTCACTAAGAATTGGATGAGTTCTATTACATTTACTAACAAATGTATCCCAATTTACAGAAAGAGCTTTAAGACGAGCACCACCCATTGCATCTTCAAAGTAATCGAGTTGGTCAAGAGGATTATAAGGACTATAACTACGTTTAGATTGACCACTTATTTTATTAATAATATCATTAGCAGAAGTTTTTTCACCAGCAATACCTTCAAATTGTGAACGACCATATTGTTCTTCACGAGAACTTCTATCGTTCATAATATTAATCATTCTATCAAGAATATAATTATTACGGGCTTTACGAGAAAGACGTTTAACAAGAGGTTGTTTAGCAAAATCATCATAATTCATTAAACCGAGTTCGGTAGCTTTTTCTTCACAAAGTTTAACTTGTTCTTTACGAGCATTCTCAACAGCATTAGCTATTATATCTTTTTTAGAACTAATATATTCATCTTTATCAAAAGTAGTAATACCATCTTGTTCGTTCATTATATTAATCAACGAAGTTTGATAGTCCATATATTGTTTAATAATATCGGCAGTAGTATCATCTAAATTACGTTTAGTAAGTTGTTCGTCAAACAATTTATTAATAGCTTGATATTCGCCACGTAAATCAACACTTACTTTATCTTTCTTAGCAACACGTTTAGCTTTTGCTTGCTCATTAACTATAATACCGCGTGCCCAAGCAGGAAGTTTATTAAATAATTCATTTCGTTGAGTATCAACTGTAACAAATGCAGCATTATTAGAATTAAGTTTATCTCCAATTTGAGCTTTAAGACTATCGCGAAGTTCTTTAATACGAGATACAATTTCTTCACCTATATCGCTACGTTTAACTTTATCTTCAAGACGGGAGTTTACATAGTTAATATAAAGATTATCGTTATCTACTTTATCTTCTTCGCAAGGTATTTTATGAACAGTAATATTACCTTTTTTATCTTTCTTAGCATATATTTCATAGCAAATACCATATATACTATCAACGTCAAAATCAGAACCAGTTTGAGTAACCCATTCTTCCGGAACAATTATTGTAGAACCAAGCGCATCATTAGTAAAACCTACTACTCTAAGAACAGATATAGATTGTTTACCTTCAGTAGGAATACGATAACCGAGATGTATATCAAGTCCTTCTTTAGCTATTTGTTCAAGAAGTTTCTTTTCTTCTTCAGCATTTTTAGGTTTAGGAATAAGATTACTCCAACGAGGAAGATAAACTTCCATAACGCCAGTTTTAGGGTCAAATTTAAGACGTCTACTATAACCAACATCAGTAACCTGAGCAGCATGCCATCCAGGCAAAGTTTGACGAGTAACAGTTCTATTAAATAAAGCTTGTGCTACACTTTCAAGTTTAGAAGCAACATTATTCATTAAGTTAGGCATAGTAGTAACACCAAATTCGTTAGGAATAAGATATTCTATAAAATTACTATCCATACCTAAACGAGCAGCTTCTTCACGAGCACGAGTATAAAAATCAGTAAGATTTAATGTTTCTCTATTCGATTTAATAACTTCGGCAGGAAGAGGATTGCCATTTGCATCTTTTGTAGCATATTCGCTATTGACAATATGACCAAATTCAGAATCATATTCCCATCCCATTCTATCAAGAAATCTAATATAATCTTCTCTAATATTTTCAACAAGAGCTTCTTGATATTCATTAGCCCAATCTTGAACTTGTTTAGATGCAGTAGAAACATTATCAATAATCTTCTTTTGAATTTGTGCTCCAAGTTTATTTTCCTCGTTAATCATGTGTTGAGGAACATCTTGTTGTTTATAAAGATATTGATAATAATAATTTTGAATATAATCTTCTCTAAATTTTTTATTATTTCGAGGGTCAATAAATTCACCCGTATCTTCACTCCATATAGTAAATATATTTTTCTTAGCGGCTTTATCAGTTTCAGCTGTATTAAGCTGTCCAATATCATTAGTACGCATCCACTCATAAACTTTTATTAAATCACTATCTTGTGGAAGCAATTTAGGAATAAGTACAAATTCAGCGTTTTTAATTTGACGAGGAACAAAAGTTCCAGTATATGGGTCGAATTGTTTATCAAAATAGAAATTCTTTTGAACTTGAATACGAGCGTTAACAGCGTCTACATCAATATCTTCAGCTTTAACATTCGGGTCGAGAAGTTGAGCGATTAAATCTTTATAATCACCAATAGTACCATCAGCATATTTACGACGTATAAATTCTTCAAGAGTAATAAATGATTGCGCATCATTAACTTTTGTTTGAGCAAAATAACCTCCAGCAATTTTAACTGAACGCGCATGAGCATCTTCTTTACTCATTCCTTGAGAAATAAATTCTTCCTCAAGCGTTTCTTGCAAGTCCATAGCAACATCAGAAGGTTTAATAGTATTATGAATAGTAACAGCTCTAAAACCATTGCGAGCAGCCATAGGTTTGTCAACAACACTACCATTATCATAAGTAGGAACAATATAATTTCCAGCTTCTGTATTTTTAGCAGTCTTAACATTTATAATTTCAGGCTCGCCAAAATAAGTATTCTCAGTTATCCCTCTACGGGGGAGTTCCGTTAATCTATAACCACTATAACCATCTCCGCCAGCTTGACTTTCTTTAGTACGTTTAAGGAAATCACGAGCATTATTATAAAACTTAAAATCTCCTTCAAACATATCATCATAATTCATATTCATATTCAAAGCATTAAGAATAAAACTTTGAATCATAGGTTGAGTATATTGAATATTATTATGTTCCATAGCTTGAACGAAATCACTTGTTCTTGCAGTAGATTCTTGAAGAACATCTTTCATCCAATTATCGACAATATTCAAAAGAGCTTTCTTTTGAGTAACGCCTAAATCAAGTACAAGACGAGTACCTTGTTCATCAGTTAATTCTTTAATAAAACCATTTTCACTATTAATATAATCTTTATTAAGTTTAAGTTTAGTTCTGCCGTCTTTGATAAATAATGACGTTGAGTTCGCATCAACTCCCCCGTAGAGGGATAGTGCGGTTTCAATGTCTGTTGCTGCACTATGTCCATTAACATCAAATAGACGTAGAAACTTAAACATTTTGCCAGCAAGTTGAAGTCTACCATTATTTTCTTCAACAAATGCTTTAGACATATCTTTCTTTTCGTCTTTACGAAGATTATCGGCAGCACGTTCATCAAAGAATGCTCTACCATAAAGACCGTTAGTATAAGTAACAATTTTATATTCTCCAGCATTATTCTTTCTAAATATCTTATTAAGACCATTAACATACATATTAAGTTCATCCATAAGATGATTATAGAAAGCATATTGAAGTTGACGATAATTATAACGAGGAGCGCGTATCATATAAATTTTAGGTGCATCACTACCAATACGCATAGCATAAACAGAACTGTCAAGATTACCTATTTTCTTATTTATACCATTCTCGTTAATATTTCCAACGCTATTAGCATAAGCTATATATTGAGTAACAAAGAAATCAAGTTTAGACATAGAAGCATAACCACTACCATTTCCACTTTGAGTATTCTTTGTACCGTCAAATAGACTATAATTAAGTATCTCTTTAGCGTTTTTATTAATATCAAATATATCTCCAACACGAGTAAACATACCAGGTATAATTACTCTTCCATTTTCATCTTTAACACCAAAGAAAAGAGGATTATTAGAATATTGATTTTCTTTACCATTTTCAGTACCTTGTGTTATATAATCCAATAAAGCATGAAGACCAGCATTAGAATCTTCTTCTGTACCAGCATTAATTTGTTCAAAGAAACGTGTTATATAACAGTTTTTAGTTACATCAGAAGCAGTGTTGCCTTCAGCATTAGCAGTATTAAGACGAGCTTTAGAAGCAGAATAATCTGAAAGATTTTCTGCAAGTCTAATAACAGCTTTAAGAGTATTAGGGTCTAAATCATATTCAGCATAATCAATACCTTGATAAGTTGGATACTTCATTTGCTTAATAGCTTGAGTATCTCCAGCTTCTACATAGGCATTATAATCTTGATTAAACTTTTTCTTATCATTATTATATTTTTTATTAGCTTGTTCAATAGCAGTATTAATTTTAGTTTTAAGAGCACCAGCGCCATTAATAATAGCTATAAGATTTTGAGTAAAATTAATTAAAGCATTACGTTTATCATCTTTAATTCCACGTAAAAAGTTATCATAAACTTCACGTTTAATATTAGGAAAATATTTAAGTAAAGTATTGTAAATAATTTCAGTATCATCAAATTCTATTGGCAGTTTAGGATTGCGAAGTTTATTACCAAGAGCTTGAATAGTTTTATAATCGTTAATATCATATTGAGTATTATAAGAAGCACGAAGTTTATTCATCATATCAAATGCCATTTTAGTAGAATAGAAAGCATTAGCATTACTATAATTAAAAGTAATACCGTTCTCTTTAGTTAAATCACTAATAACACACATTGTTTTATTAACAAGAGGTTTAGCGAAATTAGCATACATATAATTAGCAAAAACTTTATCTTGTTTCATTTGATTAACAAGCATTCCAATACCATAAAGTTCTTCAACAGTATTAGCTCTACGTTCAATGCTTCTAACCATAGATTCAATATCACTGAAATTACCAAAGCTAAACATTTGAACAGTAATAAATTGAGCATCCATATAGGTTTTAACTCCAAGTTCATTTTCTGTATCAAGTGATTGTGTTTCAGCAGTAGGATTAAAAGGAGAAGAAAGTTTAGGAACACGAGAAAGTATAATTCTCATCTTTCCGCTAATAGCAGAATTAAAAGATTTATAAAGACTATCTTCCCAAGATTTAGTAGTTTGGTCTACATCTTGACCATTATATTTATCAATAATATCGTCATTATTTTCATCTTGTTGTTCAATATATTCTTCTATGTCACCAATATTATTAAATTCTTTAACAATAGAAGTCATACGTTTAGTATTCATGACTTGAAAGAACCAACCATTGGTATCTCCTTTCATTTGAGCAACAAGATTAGCAAAGTTACGAAGACGTTTATTCAAAGCACCATCAACATTGTTTGCATAAAGATTAACTAAGTTTTGTGCAATAACATAACGGTCTAACGCAGCACGAGCATTATCTTTACCAAGCGTAGTAAGTTCTTCTTTATATTGTTTATCAGTATTAGTAAGTAGTGTAATTATAGCTTTTTCTTCTTCAGTAACTTTTTTACCATTATATTGACGAAGTTGATTTTTATTAGCATTAGCGAAAACAGTAGTTTCTTTTATTTTATTATTATTTTCTTCAATACGTTTAATAATATCTATAAATTTTTGAGCATAATCATGTGCTGCTTTAGAATATTTATCGCTACTAATAATATCATTTGCAAATAAATTAACTTGCTTATAAAGTTCATGTTCAATATCATTAATAACTTCAGCAATTATTTCTTGTGATTTTTTTGGTTTAGCTTTACCAAATTCTTCATAGTATTTATCAATAATACGGTCGGCTGTATAATTTAAGCCCACAGTTTTAGCTGTACCACTACTAAAGCCGTTAAGTCTACCAAGAGCTTTATTAGTTTTACTATTATTTACACTATGATAATGGTCAATATAATAAACATTAAGCAGACTACCAAGTTTATTCTGATTAATATTTATATAATCGTTATCGGTTATATTCTTCAAGTCAACAGCAGCACCTCCTATAATATCTTTATCTGTAAGCATTTTAGAAAGATACCTCTTAAAACTTTCATCTTGAAGAAAACTTGCAAGGACATAAGCCTTATCAACACTCCAACCAGCTACACGTCCAATTGTGGTACGAAGCCGATTATCTTTATCAAATGATAAATTTAAGTCATTAATTGTACAATTCATATTACTATCTCCGTTATAAGATTCATCACTATAATGAACAATAGTTTGAATTTGTTATTTTGAAAAAATATTATGGATTGTGAAAGCTGTTATTAGCTCCACAATCCATTTAGTATATATAGTTGATTAATCACTAAGCACAAGTATAGTTAAGTTCATTAGAAGCCAGTATTTGCTTAATATTGGCACGATATTGCATCGGGAACGTATTAACAAAATCGCTCATATCATTAACCGTCCGAACGCCAAATGTGCTAATATCAGCACCGTCAGCAATAGGAACAGAATATATTTCAGCAGTAGTATCATTATTTTCAATCAAATCAGTAGCAGCTTTAAGACCATCAGCTGGGTCATAATCTTCATCGTCAGGCATAGTAAATACACCATCTTCATCAATAGGAATATAATCATTTGTATCAGTTCCGATATTCTCGCCAGTAGCAGGATTAATAGCAGGCGGTTGATTATCAATAGCAGTAGGAGATGCCGGCTGTCTCTCTACGGGGGAGTTTGTGTTATCTGTATCGGCAGCATTTGCAGTAGTAGTTGTTGTAGTTATAGGTTGACTAAATAAATCATTATTAGTAGTAGGATTATTACCTTTACCAAGTATTACATATTCACGTGCTAAGATACTAAAATCATTTATTTTTCGGTCTTTAATACCAAACAAATTTAGCAAAATATCCATTAATTTTTGCAGTATAGATTTTTTGCTTTGTTTAATACCTTGAACACTACTTTCATTATCATATTGAGTATTATTAAGCCATTCAGTAAATAATGGTTGAGTAAGACATTCTACGACAAATTCTTCAACTTTCGTTTGAGGATTATCATAACTTTGAGTAGTATCAATAACTTTCATTGTACTATTAAAGAACGCATCATTAATTTCGCCTTTATTATGTTGTTCTTTAAGTTTATTTACAACAAAATTATATATAGAATTAGGATTATCTTCTTCTACATTATCAGTTTTATATCCTATTTCATTAATAATGCGCTGACGTTCGGCGTCATTATATTTGGAACTATTAAATAGTCTATGTATATTTTCATGCAATATAATACGAATAGCATTAGTAGAACTACCATTCATAATAGCAGCTCCTCGAGGAGTTATATATATCTTTTTATCTTTTTTATTATAAAAGGCATTAGTCTTACCATCATCAACATTAGATAAAAATATTTGTTTAGTAACAAAAGGAATTTTACTATTAGTACCAAGAAGTATATCTATTTTTTCTTGTGGAACACCAGCACGTTTAAGTATTTCTTCGGTATTGGCTGTTTTACGTTTTGGATTACGTTCATTATAAAGATAATCAGAAACAGCTGTATTAGCTTTTTGAGTAACTTTTTCTTTTTTATTAATATGAGTATCCATAGTAACATGACGAGTATCAATATATCTCGTAACAAAACTACCATTTTTACTTACAAGATTAGTAGTAAAACCGGCAGTTTGAAGAATAAAATCTCCATAATTTTTATAAGTATAATCTTTACCGCCAAGATGAACAATAAAGTTTTCACCGTTCCAAGTAAATATTCGAGGAGTACCACCAGATTTAGTTTGTTTGGTCATACCTATTTGACTTCTATTAATAACAAAAGTATCAGTCAAAGTTTGAGTAAGTTTATTAAGTATTCCTCGAGTTTCAGCATTAATAGAAGTAACATTAGTAAGTACTTTGCCAGCGTTATCGTATATAGTTATAGCATTGCTTGGAGTAATTCCATCTTTATTAATAGAATGAAATGTTGCTATATTAGTATATTTTGCATTTTTACCGCTACCTTGTTTATATTGTATAGTAATAAATCGTTCATTAGAATCAGTAACAAGATTAATATTGCCAAAATAGAAAAGACCTCCAGGACCAAAAAGTTCTTGTAATCTTTCTTTAACAACATTAAAATTATCTACATGATTAGAATTATTAATATTATTAATTTGAGCAGTAATAATATCAACTATTTCGGCAATAACAGTTTTATGTATTTTAGTATTTTTAACATTAGCAGTTGTTCTACAAGCAGCTATAAAAGATTGAACTCCATCAGTATGAACAATATAACCCATAGAATAATCACCAAATCCAGATGGAGCATAACCATAATCGTTACCATATTCATCTACAAGTTTTCCATTACTATAATAAACAAATGGAGTATATCCGTCAGTATTAGGTATAGGATTAAAATCTTGGTCTGCAATATTTGGTTGAGAATCTTCTGGAGCTTCATTTAATCGAGTAACAAAACCTACATTAACATTAACAATTGCACTTTTATTTTCATTATTATTTATAGCTTTTTGAAGTTCATAAGTATGAGTATAATTATCATATACTTTATCTTTCCATGTTTTATAACGTTCTCGAAGTGTATAACTGTCAACAGCGAAATCGTTAACTTCAGAAGCTACATTATTTTCAGCATAACCATCGGCATAGAAAAGTATTTTAGAAATATCTTCGGCAAGACGAATAGCAGTAAGACGTCGCATACTCTTTTCGTCGTCATGTATATCTTCTATATCTTCAGCTTCAACATAAAGTTTATATCTACCTTGATTAATAAGTTCTTCAATAAGAGGATTATCTACAATACTACTGATAAATTCAGGAGTAATAAGAGCATTAAGAGCTTTATTTAATCCAGCAGAAGTAAGACTCTCATCTTGAAGTAATGCTAAACGTTTTTCAAAATAATCAGCAATAGCATTACGAAGATTAAATCCATCAGTAGTAGTTGCATCACAAATAGCATAAAAAAGATTATCACAATCAAGACTTACAGTACCATCATCATTTCTCGTAATTTCATTTCTGAAACCACTATAATGAGAATTAGGATATATCTTACGAGCATCTTGTGAATAATGAACAGTACGAAGAATACCTATTTTAGTAGACTTTTTCTTACCATTCTTTTCCCAATCAACAATAACATTTAAGTTGGTAACTTCTCCTACTTTATTTCTTTGTTCTTCAATATGCGATGGAGCACCGTTGGCAGCAGCAAGCATTGCATCATTAAACTCTTTATTTCTTTGTTCAGGTTCAATAAGATGAATGTGCATTTGATTACGAGAAGCAATCTCTTGTTTACGTTGTTCTTCAACTTGATGAATGAACTCTTCACCAGTTTGATAAAGACCACGTTTAGTATCATAACCTGTAAATATGTATTTAGTATTAACTGAAGAACCTATATATTCATTAAGATTATTATAAATTTGAACAGCAGTGTTACCATTAATATTTTCATTATGAATAAGATAATTAAATAATGTTTTAAGATTAATAACATATTTACCGTTAGTAAGTTTAAGATTATTAGTAACCTTAACAAACTCTTTCATAAAGGCATCGACTACTTCATCGAGACCTTTTCCATTAATGAGTTCAGTAGCACTATATTTTTTTGCAGCAGCTTCATTAAGACCAATTGCTAATTGAGTAGCAAGTCTTCCAAATGCGCTTTTTTCATTCATAGCACCATACATATTTATAGTACTAACAAGAGCACGTTGCGCCATTATTTTAGAAATATCATTATCAAAACCTTGTTTAGTAAGGAAATCAGTAATTTCTTGAATAAACTCTGCAAGCTTACTTTCATCTTTATTTTGAAGAGCTTTAGTAATCTCGTCAAGTTTGGCACTTTCTTTGAAGCCTATTTGCATAACATATTTGCGAGCAGCAAGTTCAGCTCTAAGAGAATTAGCATCTATTGTTTGAGCAAGTTTACGTTGTACTTCTACTTCATCTTGTGCAACATCAACTTGCATAGGATTAACATCGTGTTCATGTCCTGTTTGACGAGTTTCAACTTCTTGCTCTGGAGTACCAACAGTTGCTTGTGCTTGTTGAGCTTCTGCACGTTCAAGATTAGTATTATCTGTTGTAATAGTTGTGTTAGTATTTACTATTGCTGTTTGCTCAACCTCCCCCGTAGAGGGATTGTCATTCTCATCTTGTGTTTCTTGTTGATTAACAGCAGCTTCTTCTTGTTCTTGTTGTTGAGCAGCCTCACTTTCAGGAAGCACAGTACCACTTTGTTCAGCTTCAGCTTGTAAATCTTCAGCTTTTTTACGATTTTTACGAGCTTCTTCAATAATAAGTTCCATTTGAAGATTATTAGTAATTTGACCTCTCATATCTTTGTTCTGATTAAAATAACCATAACGAATAGATTTAAGAGCGTTATCAACTTTACTAATGCCTGTATTTTCAGATAGAACTTTATTAATAGCTTCGTCTAAATCTTTAGCGTTATTAAGATAATTTTTAACAGTATCAATATCGCCATCAATACGTTTACGATACATTTGGTCCATAGCCATTGCAAACTCATTATAAACATTTTTATAATCAGTTTCATCTAATGGCAATTGAGCTTGTGTATAATTACGTCTTGATTCAATAGTTATTTCTTCATCTATTAGTTCTTTAATAGTATCGCTTGGAATAGATACTTCGGTAGCAGAAGCAATTTGTTTATCCAAGTTTCTCATAATAGTAGAAAAATCTTTTTTCATATCATCAGGAATACTCTCATCTTCCTGAATAATTCTCATAGTTTCTTCTATCGCACCTTTAGAAGTATTATTCATAATATAATCTTGCCATACTTTTCTTTGTGCATCAAGTTCTTTCATATATTGGTCACGAGCAGATGCACCAATTTCTTTATTGGCATATTGAGTAGCAATAATTTGTTCTTGTCTTTCAATATCATCTAATTGACGTTTAGCATAATTATATTTTCTACGTTCAATATAAGGATTAAAATCAGTTTGGTTATCGTTAGCTTCTTCCATTCGAGCAGCGATATTACCTAACTGATTTTCATAATCTTCTAATTGAAGTTTAGTTCTAACTAAACTTCGAGCAGTAGCAATAGTTGCAAATGGATTTGCTTTATCGGTAAGATTGTTAACGTTACGAAGTTCATTCTGATACATATCAGCAATAGCTTCCATACGATTAGAAATTTCTTTGCTTATAGCTTTATCATTACCGTTAATTGTAGCACCATTTTTAGTAAGATATTGGTCAAATTCAGAACTATTAAGTATTTCTTGCATAAGCGGATAAACACCGCTATCAATAGCATCAAAAGCTGTATCTGTTACAAATTTATCAATAGCTTCTTGTTTCAGTAATTCTTTTTGTTCATCATCAATAGTCTCTTCTACTAACTGACCATCTTTAATAATTTTAGCACCAGTATCTTTATTGACAATAAAATTAAATGGATTTTTTCCTTCATTAATTTTATTCATATTGTCAATAAATTCTTTTGCAGTAACAGTAACATTATTAATTTTTTCAGCTCCTATATTACGATTAGCACGTTGCCATTGTTCATATTCTTCGGCAGTCATGTGTTTTTTATTATATAAACCTTTAACAGCATGAGAACCTTTTTGAATTGCTTGACCGGCAGGAGTAAAAGCCATACCACCAATCCAACCCCAAAATCCTTGTTCCCATATACTACCATCAGTAAGATAAGAAGTAAGAGAACGAGGAGTAAAAGATGGGTCAAAATATTTAGTAGCAACTTCCATTCCTTTTTCGCTTTGAATACCTTGATACATCTCTTCAAAGCCTTCACCAAGTTGAGTAATGACAGCACTTTTAGTAGGATGCTTGAAAGCATATTTGAAACCTTCTTTTGTTCTATTAAGAAGATTATCTTTTATAAGGTCTTCAGCCTTTTTACCAGCGAGAGTACGTCTAACATTTTCAGCAGCAATACGTTCAGACGCTTTTGAAGCACGTTGCATAGGTTTTCCCCATAAACTACCAAGAGCTTTGAATTGAGGAATATCCATAAGTAACATCCAATAATCATTATAGAAAGTTTCATTAGCAGATTGACGAGCTATTTCTTTAGCAATGTTATCTTTAGATTGATTTCTAAATTCAGGATGACGAGCAAGAAACTTCTGAAATTCAGTATCTGGCATATTATCAAGATTCTCTTTACTATTAGTATAAACATCATCATAAACTTGACGACCTTCCATATAATTTTCACCAGTACGACTAAGAAGAGCAGTACCAGTTATTTCAGCAGCATTATGAATTGTTTTATTAATAGAAGCTGCAGCTCTCATTTGGGCATACTTATTACCAGTTTTAGCAGCTTTACTCCAATTACTTAGACCTTTACTTGCCCAACGAGTTACAGCATTAACTCCTTTTCCTATTTTACCTATACGACCAAGCATAGAAATACCTCTTGCCCAACCAGCAGCAGGTATCATAAGTGAAGCAGTAGTAGCAACACTAACAGCGTTATCCATCCACCAACCGAAGTCAGATAAGTCCCAATTAGCATTAGGATTTTCACGATAAATCTTAAATTTATCTTTAATATTATTATGTATATCTTCCCAAAAACGAGTCCATGCAGAAGATTCATAATTATCCCCAGTAACAAATTGTTTAGCTCCATCAAAGATATTACCAAATCCTTCCATAGTACCAACAAGAACTTCGCCTAAACCAGCTTGAGCAAGAAAGTTACCAAACTGAGAAAGAGCAGATTGACTATCCGCTCTTGCTTTATTAAGTTCATCTACAGTATTATATGGAGAAAGAGAAATACCAAGTTCTTCATCTTGTTCTACACTTTCTAAATCTCTGCCAAGACTGCGAGCAGAAAAGTCTAAATTAAGACCTTGATTAGAAGTACGAGTAAAACCTCCACCGGTTAAATCACCGGCAGAGGTATCAACTATAATAGGGGGAACAGAACGTCCTTTTTTAGTTTTAGGATTATAATTAGGATTTTTACGATAAGGACCTTGTCTAAGTCTATCGACAAAATCATCTCCAGTTAAAGGCAAATTATTTGGCATAATTAATCATCATTACTTTGTAAATAATTAGCAACACAATTAGCAGCAGTATTATAACTTACTCCCATTCTAACAGCTAAATCGTTAGTAAGAATCGCAGCTGCATTATTTATTTGAGCTTGAACAATAGAATCATTTGTGCCAATACTATCTTTATATCTTCCTTTAAGCTCTTGTAATCTATAAATATCAGCACTAAGATAAGCAGCCTCATCGTCAGTTATATTTTTAGCTTTACCAAACAAAGTAGTAGTAAAAGTTCCATTTCTATTTTGAATAATATCGGTATTACCTAAATCATTATGATAACCTATATTTACTACATTACCACCTGTTGCTTTAGCTGCACTAACATTATTTCTTGCAATATAAGCTGAATTCTGAGAGGGGTCATATTGAATACCTTCTTCAATAGTTCCATCTTGAATTATACGATAGCTTTTACCTTCTTTATAAGTATCATTACCATATCCTTTAGGAACAGTAAAACTAAATACATAACCCTTATGAAGACCATTAGCGTCTTTTGTTATAACAGTATTTCTAACAACATGTTTTTTAGCTTCTTCATTTCTATATAAATCTTGAAGTATAGACTTAGCATCTTGAGCATGACTTAAATTGTGAGAAACATTTCCAGTATTATCAATATCAAGTAGTCTACCAGAATCAAGATTTCCTGAAGCTATAAGATTATCAACATCTGCATCAGCTTGTTCCATTAAAGTATTAAGTTCATTTGGAGTAAAATTATCTCCGTTACTTTGATAAAACATACTTCCAAAACTTCCATTAGCATAACTATTAAAAGTACGTTTACCTTTAGTAACTCCTAATTGTTGTTCAGTTTTTGCAGCAGTTTCTAATCCTCTATTATAAGCACCAATCATTTGATTAAAAGCAGAACCTTTTGGATTATTATTAGCAAAATTTGGATAAGTATTTACAAAATAACTATTAGAACTATTTCTTTCATTACCTCCAAAAGTAAGAACATAATTACCAGAACCAGCTCTATTAGTGAATGTCTTTTTAAGCCAACCTCCAAAACTTCCTGTTACAGCATCATCAGCTTTATCCAAATCAAGTTTAAATTGACAAGCAGCATCTGCATTTTCTCCAGTGAATCTAATACAATAAGTATCATCTCCAGCAGGACTTACATTATATCCTTTATTTATAAGTTGTTGAACAGTTTTAAGTCCGTGCATATTAAGATATTGTTGAAGAACATCTTTACCTACTTCAAATTGAGCATATCCATCTCCTCCAAAAACTTGATTACGATATTTAATAATATCTTTACTATATTTATTTGAATTAGTAAATTCTCCATTAGCCACATCTTGACTAAATCTAAGAGCATCTACTTGGTCTTTATTTTTAGCACTTTTAATAAATTGATTATATTGTTTATTAGAAGCTACATAAGCCATAGAAGCATTACGAAGTTGTATAAGTTCATTTTTAGTAATTCCTTTAGCATGTTGAGCTATATAATTAGCAAGATTGCCAGGACCGCTAACTTTAGACATTCTGATTAAATCAGTAACACTATCCGCTCCTTTAAAAGAATTAGGCATATATTTTCTAACAATATTAAGAACTGTAGCATTAGCTCTATTTTTTGAATTAGCAGCATTAGCAAAAGCATTAGTCTCTATTTCTTCATATCCAACTATACCTTTACTAACAGCTCTTTCTCCATTAAATAAATTAAAACCTCCTATGCCACTGCCTCCACTATATGATGCTTGTCTTGCTTTTTTATTTTGAAGAGCAGTACCATAATCTACTGAACTATAAACATGATTATATGCTGAAACATCAGCAAAATTATTTATCTTATTATTAAGCCATTGGCTTTTAGTATAAACTTTACCATTTTTATCAGTAAATCCTTTAATGTAAGGAGTAGTATCTCCACCTTTAGCTTCAGCATCTTTAACAAGCTTATCATATTGCCATTGGGCATAACGATAATCTTGGTCAAGACTATCTTTAGCACCAGGAATACTATCAATAGCTACTTGATACGCTTGTCTAATTTTATCTTCACTAAGACGTTCCCACTTAGTTCCTACTTTCTTATATATAGAACCGTCTTCAGATTGATTTGGGTCAGGAGTAGGTTTGCCATTAGCATCAAGAAAACTAACAGTTTCTCCAGAACCGGCATCTTTAGCAGCTATTTGTAAAGCATATAATTGAATTTGATTTTCTGGAACAGTAGTAACAGGATTAGTTTTAGCTTCCCACATCTCGCCAGGAAGAACACGTCCAGTCTTAGCATCAACTTCTCCGTCTTCATAATAATAAGGATTTTCTTCTTTATACATTTGTTTCATTCCATCAGGAATAGCCATAGCATCAACTTTAGCATCATATTCAACTTTAGCTTGATGATTACGAAGACGACCTATAATTCTACCGTCAGATTGAATATCTCCAACTTGTGTAACAAGATTATCTAAAGCTCCATAAGAATTACCATAAAGGGTATTATCATCAATAGTTTGATTTATTTCATTAACAAGTTGTTCTTTAAAACCATCTTCTTGAGCATCCATCGGTAATTCAGCAACAACAGCTTTAAGGTCAGAAGCTGCCTTTACAGCAGCTTGATGACCTTGTTCAAGAGTATTAAACGTATTACCAAGAGTAGTCAAATCTACACGTGGTATAAATTCACGAGTTATATATTGTACTTGAGCCATAGTAATTTATTCATTATTATTATTGTTAGTCTTCTTTCTACTTTTAAGAGGATAACCTTTACGATAAGTATCATATTCGTTCTGTGTAATTAGACCAGAAGCAAGAAGTTGTTCAGCAGGTAAATCAGGATAAGCAAGAAGCATTGCTCTAATATTTCTTCCTTCAGTTCTACGTTGTTGAATATTATTAATAACATTTTGAACTCCAGCATTAAGATTATTCATCAAAGCAATATTATTTTCAGCTTTTTGTTGTCTTATGCTATTTTCAAAATCAGCTTTACCTTGTGCCCAAGTATTATAAGCATTAATATTTCTATTAGCAACTTCTTGTTGATTAAGTCTATCTTGATTAATAAGAGAAGTCTCAGTATTTTCTTTATTACCATAAAGTTCATTAGTAGAAAGAACATTAGCAATTCTTGCTCTCTGTTTACGAGCCAGAGCGACTTGAGAACTGGCAGTATTTGTATTAATAGCTCGTTCATAAGCAGCAAGACTTTCTCTCATTCTATCAAGTTGAGGATTAATATTTATACGAGTTTTAAGTTTTGCAGCACGTTGAGGAATAGGAGCAGGAGAATAACGAAGACTATTAAGCATTCGTCTATTTATACTATTACCTATAAGAGAAGAAACAACATTACTTGCAAGTCCAATACTTTCATTAACAGTATCTGGATGTTCATTAACATAATTTCTTACATTTTTATAAGTACGTTGAAACCAATTAGGATAAGTACCTGATTCTTTTTGATAAGCAATATTAAGTTTTTCTGGGTCAGTAATATCTCTATTACGTTTTGCAAAAGCACGAGGAACATTAGCATTAGTAGTAGCCTCAACATTTTCGGTAGAAGTAGCAGGAGGAGTATTTTCAGTAAAAGTAAATGGATTAACTTCAGGAAAAGTATTAACAGTTATAACTTTTACTTTATCTTTATCTTTATCTTTATCTTTAGTATCACCTCCTCCAGCAAATTTAGAACGTCCAGCCGATTTAGTCATTTTAGACTTTTTCATCTTGCCCGTAGAGGGAAATTGATGTAGTGTTGTTTCTCCATTAACTGTAAGAGAATAAAGACCACCAGATTTAGCCTTCTTTCTAAGTTCGGGATATTTACGATAAACTTTAGCTTTAACATCAGGTCTATGATGTAGTCCGGCAAGTCTTAACGCATCACGAGCATCAGCTTTAGTAGGAATAGGATAACTTCTATTATCACCAGCAAAGTCTTTAGACTTAACATTCGGATAAGGTTTAGATTTTGAACCATAATCTTTACTTCTACTTAATCCTCCAATACGTTTCTTTTTAGTACCGTCATCATTAATTTTATTTCTTCTCTTAAAAGATTCTTGAGCATTAAAAACAGCATTAGGATTTTCGCCATTCATAACTCTTTGAGCTGGAGATTTACCATTAAGAAAAGGAAGAGAACTAAATACTTTAATATCTTTAGAACCAACGTGTATAACTTCACCGTCTTCAACTTCAAGTCCTGTACGAGGATTTTTACCAATATCAATACCACCTTGTTCATGTTTTCTACCTCGCATATAATAATAGTTACGTCCAAGAGGAACAGCAATTCCTCCACGCACTATATTAGGTTTTCTTACTTTATTATTACTCATAAATAGAAAAATATTATTTATTATGAGGCATTTATTTTGCCTACATGACGTTAAATTAAGTAAGGCTGATAACTTATCGGGATAAAATTAATATGCTATTGTGAAGCTAAAATCAGCTCTTTTTAGTACCACATTTAGCTTTTGTCCGTTTGGACTTTCCACCACAACGATATAAATAATCATCAGTAACATTATTAGCAGGATTAGCAATATAATCAGGTTTTTCAAGATGTTCTTTAGGAGTACCTTTGAACATATTTCCTCGTTTTACTATACCGGTATTGCCAGACATAGAAGCAGAAATAATATTACCAAGACCTCCACTAAGACCGCTAATAAGAGCAGAAGTATCACTTGCACCCCATTTAGCTTTCTTTCGTCCACCACAAGCAAATCTTTTTGCAATAGAAACTTTATTACCAGCAGAACATTTACGTCTTTTCATTTTACCACCATTCTTAAAAGTTATACGTTTATTAAATTCATCTACATATTCTTGATTACCATAACTTGCACTAAGGTTTTGAGCCATATCAAGAGTATCTTTTTTATTCTGTGCTCGTTGTTGAGCACGAAGTTGAGCCTTAGAGCTATTACTACTAATAGAACCACCAATCAGAGAGCCTGCAAGACCAGCAGCAGCTCCAATGATTGCACCTAAAAAGGCTTTGTCTCTTTTAACTTTCTTGCGTTTCATTTATTTTCAGCACTATTATAAACTGCATCAAGAGTTTCTAACTCAACTTGCTCGTTAGAATTAATATGAAATTCAACTACAAACCAATTACCAAATATACGACTACATTCATCATCTCCATATTTATTTTGTAGATATTCAGCAAGTCTATTACGAAGAGCATTAAGATGCCAATTACCAAAACGCCAATAAGGTTTAGCATAATTCATGACTTTATTAACTTCGATAGTTGCATCTTTGAATGTAGTATCAAGTACACCAGTATCACAATGAGTACTATATACACGAACTCCATCAGCAGCATAAAGGTCATTCAATCCCTCTACGGGGGAGTAATTATTAAGTGCAACGGGAGTAACTTTGGCAACTTTATAAAGTATATATTCGATATATTTCATACCTATATAATTAGCATTAAGCATTACATTAACAACAGCGTTGTAATATAATGCTTCCTTATAAACATTAATATTAGTTCCATTAATGTTACTATCATATTTCATAACCATATAGGTATTTTCTTTAGTACTATATCCTCTAACATAATTATAAGTATGTCGAGAAACAAAAGTATTGGTATGATAGTTATAACTTATAACTATATCGTTTTCACCATCTTTATTAAAATTAATAAGTATTCTATAACGACGTTTATCATCAACCAAATGAACATTATATCCTTTGAGTTTACGAATATAATTATTTATATCGTCATCAATATAAGCTACTTGACCATTATCATAACGATAAAAACGTTGTCTATCAGAATCATAAAATATATAACCAAAGCTACCAACTATACCAGAGTATTCTTTTTGTAGTCCAGCATAACCTAAATTACTTGTAACAATTTCTTTATATTGAATATCCCAAAAATCAACAGAAGAAAGTTGTATATTATTTTCTTTGGCTTCAATACTATCAGTACCATTAAATAGAAACATACCATGTTGACAGTGAACAATAAAGTAATATCCAATAGCAATAAGTTTGGTCACATCACCTTTATTTTCAGTAATGTTTTTATATTGTTCAAGTTCAAATTGCCTCCAAGCATTATTACGAGATTCATCTTGAATAATATTGCTACGACGAATAGTTTTAGGATAATCTTTTGAGTAGTTTTTACTTTCATAATAATTAATAATAGTTTTTGGACAAGCGTCCCAAATAGTATTATTTTTCTGTTGAAATAAATCAACAGTATTTTTTGCTTCAATAATAGTTCCAATTATAAATGATTTTTCATATTCATCAGTAGTCCTAAGTCCTTCATTAGGAAAAAATATAATTTCAGGTTTATTATTAATTTGTAAACTTTCCCAAGGAATATCTACAAATGCTTGTTGAACTTTACAAAAAACAGGATGAATAACAGGTCTTGAATTACCAGCACTTTGAAAATATTTAAGAGTATCATTCCAATACGTCCTTTCTTTATAATCATAAACATGAATTTCGCTATGAAAAGAATCTTTAGTATTTACATCTATTTCTCCAGTTTCATATTTAATTTCAGAACAAGGAATTAATGTTTTATTAATATTATTATAAACATTAGTTTTATCACTTTTAATAAGTTCAACTATATAAGAATAATTAATAATATCAGTTACTCCATCTAATTCTAATTGAAACTTAGTTTCTCCTCCAATATTATTATAACTATCAGCAACTAATAAATGTTTACTAATAATTGGAATATCTATATATGTATTATCAGTTTTATTATAGATAAGTTTTGCTATATTATTATTTCCTCTTGTTCTTGTGACAGTAGTATCATAAAATCTCGCAATATCAAAATCTGTAGTAATACTATCAAGAAAATTAAGTTCATTGCTAATAAAATTTTGATTATTACCGCGTGCTCTTCCCCAAGGGTCAGTAGAATCTCTTTTAATATCTTCAGCTATATAAGAAGTTTTATTTATTCCAATACTTGCATCTTTGCTATCTTCTTGTATTTCGCTATTGTCTCCAATAAATCCTGTATATTTAACATATCGTTCGATTTTTTCATAAGAAATAAACCATCCAACATATTGTTCAGGGATATTATCAAGAATAAATTTAGCAATATATGAATTATTATCATTAGGAGTAATAATAATTTTATCTCCTATATTATTAATAAAATTATCTTCAGAAGTATTAAGGTTAAAATTACTTATATTAAAACCATCAGTATGTAATCCGTATTTATCAATAAAATGAATAAAAAAGTTGTATGGATTATTAGGTCTTAAACCTGATGTATTAAGTATATCAGTAGAAGATTTTATCTCTCCTTCTTCAACGCCAACTTCTGTATGAGTAAAATCACAATTAGTATAAGGCATAGCTATTTCGCCAAAAACTTTATTATGAGAGGAATTTAATAAACTAACAGTATTTATATTTGAACCATCCGGCTCATGTTCTATAAGTTCTCCATCTTTAAGAATAAATATACGTCCTTGATTAGGTTGTCCGTTAATAACTTTACTTTCAAATGGAGCAACGATAATATTTTTAGCATCAACAGTTTCAGTAACATTTTTACCTTGATAACGATATTTAACTTTACATCGACCTATTATATGTATAACTACATCGTCATGATTTTTATTAACAAGAGGTATTCGATTACCATTATAATAAATCATTCCATCTTGTTGATTATTCCAAAGTTTAGCAGTAAGATTAACTTGAATATTATTTGTTCTATTAGTACAATATACAGTACAGCTTAATTCTTGTTCTGCTCTTGTTTCTATATCTTGAGTATCGGTATTATTTTCAGAAGGAACAAAAGAAACTGATAAATTAATATTTTTAAGAGAATTAATAATATCTTTTTCAAAATTATTTTCTTTATAGTTTCCAATATATAATCTATTTCCAACAGTAGTTAATGATTTAACATTATAATAATTAGTATAAGTATTAATCATATTGATTAAACCTTCTTCTACAACTAAATTATTATTAAATATAAAAGTACTATTATTAATATCAATATCTTCACTTCGATAACATTTAGTTGTATCTTTTCTATTAATAACAAAACCTAATTGATAATATTTATATTTAGTATCTTTATTTATTACATCACATTGCAATGTAATTAAACTTATATCAGTATCATCAGATATATAATTATAAAAAGAGTTCCAAGTATTTTTCTTATTACCTATATTTTTAACATCAGAACTGATATAACTTTTATATAAATTAGTATTAGTAAAAGTATCTATAAAAATATATTCATTAGTATTAAACCATTGAGTATAAGTATTGCTGTCAATTTTATAACGAATAAAAATAAAATACCATCCTTTATAACAATTACCTTTAACATAAGAAGTAGTAATATTAGGAATTTTAATTTCAGGATTACAAGGATGTATTTTAGAATTATTTAATTGATTGACATCATTATCATTTATAGTTTCGTTCCACTTACCAAGATTAATAGTTTTTAATGGAACGTTCTTACTATCATCTTCGAAATATTCGCTAAAAGCAATTATAAGATTATTAAAATTATAAGTAAAAGTTCCAAGTAATTCGCCTCCATGATAATCAGTTGTAGTAACATATTTAGTTTCATTATAATCTTCATTATATCTATATAAAGATATATTATCAGTATCATCATCAAATAATACAAATATAATTAATTCTTTATTACAACTAATACAATATTTAATAGAATAAGAACGATTACCAATAAGATTTATTAGTTGATTATTAATATCAGATGTATCAAGTTGAGGCTCGGTTTGTATAACAGCGTTATCATTGCTAACAATAATATTAGTAGCATCTATCAAACTTCCATTAATTACTTCTGAAGGATGTTTGTTAAGATTAAGTTTGGGAATTATTTGTGCCATTATCTACGTGGGTCAAAAGTATCAATATAAAAAGCACTACGAAACATTTTGCTTATTTCTTCATCGGTATCAACTTTATTAGCTATAACAGAACGTTTAGCTTCATCTTTAAGTTGTGTCCATATATAATAAGGATTAGTACCATACTGACTGGCTGCAAGATTAAACACGGGATGTTTATATCCACGACATAACATCTTATACATACAATAATAAGTTAGAGCTTCAATAAGTATTCCATTATTAGGAATAACTGGAAGTTCACAACCAAATTGAGTTCGAGTAGTTTCAATAGTATCATATTCAAGAGTAATACATTTAGTATCAAAATTAAGTTCTATTTTATCATTTCCAATAATAACATAATTTTTATTAATATTTTGTTGTCCATTAGCGTAATTAAATTCATTAATTCTATAACGTCCAGGCCATTCTTTATCATTAAGAGTTTCAGCTAATAAATAATCAGGAGCTTTTGCAATAGGAGCATTAGCTTCATAACGACTAACCGCCGTACTAATTTTTGTCGTTGTAGTTTGTTCGACCTCCCCCGTAGAGGGATTATTACATCCACATTTCTTATTATTAGCTTCTTCTATTTCACAGCCATTAGAATCATATACTTTGATATTCATATTATTAATAGGACAACCAACATAAGCTATTCTGTTTTTAACAGCAATAGTTTTCTTAGTACGTTTAGTACAAAGACAATCAAGCATAGACATTGCGTCAATACACCACGCTCCAACACGAGGAATCCAATCACTATTATCAGGATTGAAATCATTGTCTATTTTGGCAATTATACGCTCAATATTTGTAACGGTTTTGTTCTGCATTACGAACAAAGTTTAGATATATTGTGGGATTACGATATAAAAGTATGTTAAGTTTATATTTAATATCTAATTGCATATCATAAACATCTTCATCTTTCTTAACGAAAGTATCAGCAATTTTTTGATAACTCATACCTCTATATTTAGAAGAAACATATTCAGTACGTTTATAATCATAACCACGTTTACTATGAACTAAACTTGATTTAATAAAACAAAATTCATAGTAACTACTATTAGTTTGATATACTTTATAATCAATGCCGTCATAAGGAATATGACGAGCTTTATACCATGCAGCTTCTTTATCATCGTAAGGTTTTAGACCTTTCGCTATAAGTTCTTTTTTACGTTTATTAGTAGCATTATAATCTAATACCATACGTTTAGATTTAGTATTATCAAATTTCCAATGATTAATAATAAAAGTTCCAATACCTCCTTGATATTTATAACCATAACCATTAAGAAGAAATTTATGAACTTTATTGTAATAACTACTTACTATAAGAGTATATTGACGATAAGTAAGTTTACTTGCTTTATTATTAATTTCAATACGATGTTCAGCCATATAAATCTTTTTTAGACAATATGTAAACTGAATAATATTACCAAGATGATGTTTAATAATCGCATTACTCGTTCGATTTATATAATAATATGCAACTCCAAATAAAGCAAGCGTAGGATTATAAATTTTATCTTTCCATTCAGTATATTTATCTAATTCTATATTAAGTTTATCTTTAAGTAAATCTTTTGCGTTATTAATTTCATTATAAATTTCGTCACGCTTTTTAGTAGTATCTTCTATTATTTCTTGATTTTTTTTAATATTTTCTTTTATAGAACCAATAAATTGAAGATAAAAATCTTTGAATTTAATATCTACTACCATTATTGTACTATATTAGGAGTAGGAACTTCATTAGTATCACGAATAACATCTGGATTCCAAGTAGAAAGAATAAGTTGTTTAACAGTAGTAATCATATCTTCAGGTAGTAAAAATTCATCATTATCATCAATAGTATCTATATCAAGTTTACCTTCAACAGTTTCAGTTTCTATAATATGAGGATATTCAAATACAGATTCAACAATAATAGTACCAATTGAAGCAAGTTGTCCCTCTACGGGGGAGTTCACATAGATATATTCGTTAATATAATCATAACTAACATTAGGACAAAACCCAGGTAGAGCATTATAATATTTAGCAGTAGCTTCTTTAACAAAAGCTATTTCAATAGGATTTCGTACACCAGCAGTACGAACAGAATGAAAAGGAAGATTATTAGTAAGTCTTACAGGACGAGGAACTTTATTAACAGTTCTTTTAACTTGAGATGTAACAACTTTATCAGAACCATAAAGGTCACCGTCAGGAACATCAATAAGAGTAAGTTTGAAACGTTGTTGTAGAACTTTGTCAGTATAATTATGATTAGCAAAACTACGTCTTATGACTTCATTTCGAGCATGAATTATACCAAGTTTAATAGCTCTACGAACAGGAACACTATCAGGTTGCTTTACACAATGAGCAATCTCTGAAACAAGTTGTGCAATACTGCTCATAATAACAATAGTTTAATTAATAAATCATGTAATACGATAATCACTACAAATATAAAACATTTATTTAATTATACAATGTCAATAAACAAAAAAATTGCAATAGCTTAGTCATCACGACCAACTATTGCAATTAAAAAACAAACTTTATTATCACAATTAACTTAAACAATTTCATACCAATCAATAGGAATACCATTACCTATCATAGTAGCCATCCACCGTCTAAATGTAGTTTCAGAGCTGGCGTCCACATCATCAATAGTATCTTTAATATAACGAGCTAAATGCAAATCATCTTCAATAGTAGAACCTAAATAATCAGCTTTAGCCATAGTCGCAACATAAACATAGTCATACATTATTTTATTTTTAAGTTCAATATTATATGTATCTAATAGATTATCTACTTCTTCTTTAGTATAAGGTTTTACATGTTCTTCTTTATTAGTTTTAGGATTACGTTTAGTCATATAAGAAGTAGCGTAATTATATGCTTTTTTATTAAAGTGAAAACCATAATTACTAATATACCTTTTCATTCCATCAGGCATATCATCATGTGCGTCTAACGGATTATGTTTCATAGCTTTATAAAAAGTAATAGGAGCATTATAGCTCCTATTATCTACTGTTTAATAATTACTATACCGACCGCCGCGAGCATAACGACTACGACCTCCACGACGATACATTTCTCTACCACCTCCGGCAGCCATCATCACGTCTTGAAAATATATGTACAACATCTCCATCTATAGTATTTCCTTTAGCAATAGGATGACCATTATAACTATTAGAAGTCATATAAGTAATATCGATAGGAATTTCAGTCAAATATGTAAATTGACCAAAATTAAATATCTCATATTTATTTACAGTATTTTGTCTTTCTAATATAAATGCTCCTTGAGGCTCATTTGTCATTTTAGCGGCAAATGCTCTAAAAGTACCATCAAGCTCTGATAATATTTTTCTCTTAGCAATAACAGTATAATCAGTAAATATAGGTGTATCAGCTACTTTAACATAATCATCTACACCATCAGCTACAAGAGCATTGGGGTATTCTGATAAAAATTCAATAACTATATTATTAATTATATCAGTTCCTTTGACTGTAAATCTTCTATTTGAACAGTATGGTGTAGAATTTGTATCATAAGGTTCTATAACTTCATTCAATGATGGAATAGTATATTCCCCGTTTGTACGTACTGCAACATCAATAATCCACGTAGTTGAGTTTCCATTATTTAATTCGTGATTTATAATAATAGATTGCCCCCTCGGTTAAACCAGAAACTCTGATATGTACTTCTTTAGTAGAAATTAAAAGGGGTTGACCTTGTTCACCTTTAATAGTTGTACCTTGAAGCACCAAGTTATTATGAACAGCATTAGTTACTTTTAGAGTATAAGAATTTATCCATTCTGCTCTATTTGACTGTATATTCATATTTGAAGTATCCGCAGGATACCCACCAATCCCACTCATTCCACTCCAAGCAAAGTTATAGCAGGTAGCATCATGACCATTACCACTTAAATCTATAAGTTTAGGATTAGCTGCCATTGATTCGTTAGTAGCACCTTGTCTTTTAATATCATACCAAAGTACCATATTATTTCTAACGGCAGAAGGAATACCCTCTCCTCTCGGAAAAAGTATTCCATTACCAATAGCATTAATAGCCATAGACTAAAGTATTTTCAACGGCACCAGTAATAGATTTAACTACAACAGGATTCCAGCCAGGAACAAGAATAATAGTTGTATTTTGACTATCATCGGCTGCCATAATTGTTACACTTATATTATCATTAGTAATATTACAGAGAACTACATGTTGGTCAAATGTTGTATCGCCAGCAGCAACAACAGCTATATGAGTAGGATTAATAATACCTGATACAAGCATCTTTTGAGAAATAGAAGTTATATTATTGTTACTTGCATCTTGTTTATCATTAACAACACCAATGCCATTATTTTAAAGCCTGTGTTAAACTTTGTATATGTGTGTTAATATTGTCAAGACGAGTATTAATATCTCCAGCAGCATTATTAAGAGCTTGTGTATTTGATTGTATATGAGTATCAACAGATTCAATATTAGTTTTAAGAACATCGATAGCTGCTTTAATAGTATCAAGTTTTGTCCCTAAAGCTGTAAGTTTTTCTACAATATTAGAGTTGTCTCCATTATTAATAATCGATTGATTAAGAGTATCTAATTTAGCTTCAACTTCATCAGTATTAAGATTGACGCTTTCAGCTGAAATTTTAATATTAGAAACAGCAGCAATAACTTCATCTAATTTTGCTGAAATACCTTTATCAGAAACACCGCTTTTATTAACTATCTTGATAAGGTATTGGACAATAGTTTTAAGATAATCTTCAGTCATAATTTATTTATATATTTTACGATAATCAATACCCATTCTATGCGCAATAGGTTTAGCTAACCAACTCCAAGCAACAGGAGCAATAATAATACTATCAATAATTTTAATCAGTTTAATATCAGAAGCAAAATAGTATATAGTGCCGACTATAACAGCCGACACTACAAATATAAGTCTTTTTTGCCAAGTAGTAACATTTTTTTCCTTATTTATTTCGTCTAATATCTTAATAGCTATATATGTAATCACATTTAATATTAGCATTAATGCGAAATCGAAATTGTTTATTAATTGTGCAATTATTTGTTCCATATATTAATTTTTAACTATCCAACTACAATAATCTCGTTCATCAGCAGTATTTGTTCCAATAAATTCATAAAGACCACTATTAATACCAAATCGTATATGACGTCTATCAAATATTGTATTTTCGTGACTACCAGTAGTTTTAGTATAATAATCATCATTACAAAATATCATAGCATTTTCATTATGAGTATTTGTATAAGTAGCTTCTAAAACTACTGGGTCGGATGTATCTGGGTCACCTGTATTAGTAGTATTTAGAAATGCTATTTTATAACTAACCCCAATATAAGAACTATCATCACGAAGTTTTATAGTTATAATACCACTACTTATATTAGCACAATTTAATACAATAAAACCGCCATTAGGATAATTAGCAATATCTAAATAATAACTTGTTGGTCCTCCATCAGTAGGTAAAGTAGAAACATCAATCTTTATAGGTTGAATTTTATAATCATTACGAACTATAACATTATTCTGATAACTTTGACCAGTTTTAAAATTAACAGCAAAATTAGGTCTAAATGTACCATTTAACGCGTCTCCATTAAAAGTTTGATAATCAGTACTAAACTTACCAGAAGCATTAAGTCCTTGTTGACTAAACATCCAATCTCCATTAAATACAGCAGAACCAATAAGACCATTAGTTATAATACCAATTTTAGCATATACAGCGTTAAAACCATCAAATTTAAGCCAATACTTTCCATGGTTAATAGCGTAGTCTTGAGAAGGAGTAAGATTATCATGCTCAGTGCCTTTCCAGCTCATTATAGCATTAAGTACATAATAACTTCCATCAGTATTATCAAGCACATAAGGAGCTTTATTTTCATCAGTAACATATGCTGTATTAACATCATAAATACCGGCAGGATAAATTATTTGTCCTTTTTTACCATCAGCACCAACACCATTAGTTCCATTAGTTCCACTTAACCTAAATGGCGTACCCCAATTAATAGTATATTTAGTACCCGTATTATCTGAATAAACTTTACTACCTTGACAGCACCAAACATAAGGATATTTTTCATTTAGTTCGAGGTCATTAATATTTTTAGGCCAATATTGTTCATAATTAATATTATCTACATGAAATTGAGGTTCATTTTTATCTCCTTCACAATATCTAATTTCAAAGCTAACTCCAGGAATACCAGTAGCGCCTTGAGCACCTGGACTACCAGGATTACCAGCAGGACCTGTTTCTCCAGTAGCTCCTTGAGGACCACTAATACAAACAGGAATATTCCAATTAGTATAAAGACTATCATTCGGATTAACAACGGCAGTAATCATCCAAAGATATTGACCATCATTAACACTTGGAGCTGTAAGAGTCCAACCGATTGGCGTACGAACACTTCTATCAATAGTAGGACATTTAGTTCTATTGGTATTAACTGCAAATCGCATTTCAGTATAACGACCATCTTGTGCAGTACCATCACGTCCGTTTAATGGTAGAACTTCGCCCCATTGAGTAACTGTTCCAGTAGCTCCATTTACTTCGCCAACACATTGCCACCAATTACCAACATCATTTGGTATATCTACCCAACCAGCAGGACTTTGAGAAGTACCTGTAGGAGCAGTAGGTTTACTATCAGATTTACAATAACGATAAATACTATAATTAGGAAGAGTAGGACTTACTCCATCTCTACCCGGAGCGCCGTCTTGACCATCTTGTCCGGGAGGACCTTGAGGACCTTGAGGACCTTCAGGACCAATATCGCCAGTATCACCTTTTTCACCTTTAGGTATCTTAAAACCAAACTTAAAAATATTATTTTCAATACTAACAGTAGCTTCAGCTTCTTCTGTTGACTCTACACTTTCAACATCAGTTACTTCTGCATTTACATTCTTATCTACAAATTCATTAAGACTAATCCATTTAGTACCATTCCAATATGTAAGAACATTATTATCAGTATCATACCAAAGTTGTCCAAGAACAGGTTGTGCAGGTTTTTCAGTAGGACGTATATTATCAATAAGTTTTTTAAGTTCAACTCCTTGTGCTGCACTAAGAGCTTTATTTGGTTCATTAGTAGTAAGATTATTAGCTATTTCAATTTGTTGTATATCATCATTCCAACCAAAGAAGAAATAACTACCTTGAATAGTAACATTGACCCAGTCTTTATCATAAGTCATAATAACTGTATCGTCACAGTTAATAGTACCATTAGTAAAACTACCACCTTGAAATTCGAGAACAACATTGGTAGGTATATTAATAGTAGTACCATTTAAGTCATAAGCATATTGAATAATATAACGAGTATTTTCTTCATTAATCATATCTTGTGTAAGAATATTATTATCATCTACAATATTCTTACGAAGATAAGTACGTCCAAGTCCAGTAAAATTAGCTTTTGAATATACTTTATTAGCAAATTTCAAAACATTAAGAGGTTTACCAAATTCAGTAGAAATATTAACTTGTGTTAAATCTTCACCATCGGATTGATTAGTAATAGTATTATTTCCTTGAGCAAGCAAATTAATAACTTCTTGACTTAAATCTTCAAGCGTAATACTATGTTTTTCAATACTACCAATACCATCATGAAATTCCCAAAGTTCATCTTTAATCCATTCAGATTTAGTACCGGCTTGAACTTTGTCACCAACGAATATCTCAGTAGTAGGTTTATTATTAATATAATAAGTAATATATAGACCATTCTTACGCATTATATTAGGAATGGCATTACGAGCAGAAATTTTATCAGCAACATATCCTACATTGATATGATTAAACTGTGAAAGATAAGCATAAATATTTTCACCGTTTTCACCATTAAAGACATTTTGCATAAGTTGCTTAGAATAAAACGGTTGAAGTTTATCCCCGGCAAAAAGTTGTCGCATAGGTTTATTAGCCATATATTAATTATGTTTTAAGTAATTATTAAAATTTATATCGTTAACTATATATTAATTATTAATTGCAATATCAAGTTGAGTACAATCATCTCCCTACGGGGAAGCCCGACGAGTTAAAACAACTAAGCTGATTTTAGCTTTGTCAACGGTTATTAGCTAACACTTTATTAAGTTATAAGCTGACTATACTAAAACGTTATAGCAGCTCTAAACAGCTAATGCCGTTAATGTCGTTATAGTTGCTGGGCTACCCCGTAGAGGATAATCATATATCGATTTTCTATTATTATTAATAGTAATAAATTAATTATAATTATTACTACTATTAGGAATAGCACTGTCAGTAGCATTACTACCCCAACCGTAATATACATAAGAAATATTAATTGTATTAGGTATTTTAGTACTATTAAAGTTATTATTAGCAGTTACAGTATTGCCATTATCTATTGTCCAATATTCTCTTATTTGTCCGTCATAGTTTCCATTCAAACGAATATCGTTTTCGGCAAACGCAGCAGTAATATAACTTATATTATTATTAGCAAATATATTATTTATAGTCTGTTTGACTTGAGCAGTAGAAACACAATATCTACACAAACAGAATATCTTTCGTATATCGAGATTATTTTTAAGAGCACTAAATACAAAAAGGTTAGTTCCATTAGCAAAGTCTAATCCTTGGAAAGCACTTTGCAGATTAGTAATACCAGTAGCATAACTAAAGAAGTTAGAAGGTATTTGATAAATAACGCCATCTTTAACGTAGCTACTAATTCTTCTACAATATGTAAACATATTATAGATAGAAGTAACATTAGGAACAGGTTTCAATAGATAAGGAACTATACGACCATTAATACCAGCAGATTGATAATCCTCATCAGAGTCAACTATTCCCATATAAGGAATGTCAAGACCGGCATAATAGAAAAGTCCTTCGACATTAGCATTATTATTGCAATAACGCAAAATATCAGGTGGACACATATAGTGTATATTCTGAACTTTATTAGCAATATCATTTTCTCTTACAGAAGTTATATCTGTATCTTCAAGATATTTATAAGTACTGTTTTGAGTAGCAGGGTCTCCATTATAACCCCAATAAGCCATTTTCTCTTTAGTCTCAGTATTTTCACTCCACGTTTTAGAACTCTTATTATATATCCATTTGAATGGAGCATAATCAGGATTGTTTTCTACAATATCTTGATTTTCAGCATTCTCATAATAATTAAGATTTATACATCCAGCAAAAGCATAACTTATATCAGTAATACCAAGTATAGGAGAAGTACTCTTAACAGTAGCTTTTTGCAAATTAGTCTCTATATCAAATTCTTCATCTGGTTTAGTACTTTGATTAGTACCATAAACGGTTTTGGTAGAATCAGTAGTACCATGATAGAAGAACTTATATGGTATTTCGCCAGTTATTTGACTACGACTGTTTTTATTTTTAACAGCGTCGTGACGAATAAAGCTAAATACATTATTAAGTTTAGGACAATTTATAAATCCATTAGGAGAAAGAGTAGCTGGGAAATTAGCATTATAGAACAAACAAGCAACATTTTCAAGTTTAGTATTATTAATAAACATATTTCCAGGTATCTTAGGAACACTTCCAAAACTCTTACTTTCACAGTTATAGAATATACCGCTAAATACTTTAATGTTAGGATTATTAGCAAGTATATCTTCAGGATAAGTAGATTGATTTATATAATGTCTTGCTCCCTTAAATGAGAATGTACTCTTATCTCCTTGACTGGCATCATCAGGATTATAACCAACTCCAACAAGATTAGGAAACGCAGCAAACATATCACTTGTAATAGGAAATTCAGGACGAGAACTATTATAAGAATTATTTACTGAACCAGCAAAAGAATGATAAATAGTTTGCAGTTTAGTACATCCTGCAAAGATAACTTTCAAATCAATAACTCCTGTCGCATTACCATTGAATACATTACCTACATTAACAATTGAAGTAGGAAGTTTAATAGTACTATAATTATTATATGTAAAGTTGAATATACAATTTAGTAATGAAAGAGAAGGCATATTAGTAAAGAAATCAGTAAAATCTCCAAGTTCGGTAATATGCTGTTGAGCATAACCATAAGTACTAAAGTTAACATCTGATGGAGTAAGATATGCACAGTCTTGAAAAGAAAGTTCACTTATCTTATAATCTCCATTTGTTTTTCTATATACTTTATTAGAGCAAGAAATATACCCATCAACAAATAATCGCGTTCCGCTTGTGAGATTTATAAGAGGACTAAATACTCCATTATCTTCATCCTCATCAATAGGATAATCATCTTCCGGAGAAAGTATATATGTATCACCACCAGCAAATGTGTCCATATAACTTGTGAGTTTATCACACTTATAGAAAGTAAAGCGATTCATTATATTATTATCAGTATCAGACCAACGAAATATTTGATATTCGGGATTCTCTTCATCAGTTGTTTCACGAATAAGACCTCTAAAAGTTCTATCAAGACTGAAATTATTTAGAGAAGTCAAAGCCATAACAAATAGTAGATAATATACATCAAATTGAGTAATATGAGTTCCATAGAACATATAACTATAATCTGTGTTACCCATCTTAAAGTTAGTAACTTTATCACCAGCTACATAACTATCATCCCAAGTAATCTTAGAATATGGACGAGTAGCATCTTCTTCAGGATTAGTAGGTTTATTATCAATACTATTAGAAAGTATTTCCCAAACAGTTTTTACACGATTTGAACCATCACGAGTATCTTTATTGTTCCATTTAGTAGGACCGAGACAACGATAGTCATCACCATGAACACTAAAGTTTTTACATCCACGGAACATACCAGCTTCTAAAGAACCAGAAACAGGTTTTAATATAAGATTACCATAAATACGTTTAAGTTTCTTACAGTTTTGGAAATTACCAGCAATAGTAATGGGTTTAGATTTATCATTAAGATATTGAACTTCAACAACTGCACTATTTCCAGACAAGTTAATACCACTACCATAAGTAAACTTTCTAAGGTCAAGAAGAGAAGTATCTACTCCATCGCCTTGTATATGAGTAACAGCTGTATTTCTAAGTATTAAACTTGTAATATTAGCTTGATTAGAATTACTAATTGTAAAAGTAGAAAGAGCAGTATCAGTTTCCAAATCAAGAACAGTCAAAGAAACATTATCAGTAATAGTCAAATAATTAGTACCTGAAGTACCAGTAAGTTTCTTACAACTCTTAATTTGAATAGTTTTAAGTTTAGTATTATTCTGTATAGTAACTTTTTGAAGATTATCACAACCATTAATAACTATGCTTTCTATACTTTCGTTGTTAACAATATTAACTTCTTGCAAGTTACTAAGATTAGCAACGTTAAAAGTTTTATATAAAGCACATTCTTTAATAGTAATAGATATAAGTTTAGTACATCCAGTTAAATCAATATTCTCAATATAGTTTTGATTATCAAGATTAAGATTTGTTAAAGCACTATTATAAACAGATAAACGTTTAAGAGGTATAGATGGAATAGTAATATCAGATACACATTGTGAATTACTTATATCTATTTCACGAAGTTTAGCAAATTTAGTATCAGTTTCACCACCAGCAAGATTTTTAACGAGTTCAAGAGTGAAAGTAGGTCTACTACCTTGTATCAAACGTGATTGTGTATTAGCAAAATTAAGTACACGAACTTCACTAATTCCGACTTTAGGTTGAAATGAATCAAGACTAAACGGTGCAGCAAGAGATTCACTATCATGCAAATCTACTTCTGTCATAGCAGTAAGACCAGGATTGTTAATATAAAGTTCAGTATTAGTATGAGATAGCTTGTAAATATTCATTAGAGATAATGGATTATCAGCGTCTCCAATCTCAATAATTTGAGGTGAGTTAGTACATCCCCAAGTAACCTCAGAGTTACTATGATTATTACCAGCGTCTACATATACTACTTTATTCTTAGGAAGATAATAATAAGTTTGAGTAGCATTACCTACATTATGATATATAATCAAATCTGAATTAGATTTAATAGGTATAAATTCAGGAGTATTATAAACGATAGAAGACATCTTACAGTTAATATCATTAGGATAATTAAATTTCTGTGTAGTATTTCTCCAATAGAAAACACTATCAAGAAATAGAATATGTTTTCTCAACCAATCAAGAGTATAAGCAGCTTTGCGTCCATGTAGTTTACTAAGATGTTTAGTATTAGAATATTTATCATCAGTAAACTGAACAAGATATTTAAGTTTATAGTCAAGATTAAACAGAAGAGGGCCACAATCACCAGTTTGTTTAAGATAGAACTCATTAACAAAATATTCAGCTATATCTTTATAACCAGCAGCATTAGCTTTATTGTATATAGTTTCTCTAAAATCATCCCAATAATAAGAATAAGCACTTGTACCTGCAACTTCAGTAATATTAACTTTACTACGCATAAGTGTTGTATCCATACTAAGCCAAAGTTTATTATGGTTAGCAGAGAAAACAGTATTACTTAAACGAAGTTCATCCTTACTATTAAATGTTTCAGCAACAAAACCATAATTCTTATCTTCAAGAATTTGATTTTTAAGATATTTCATCCACATACTAGGTTCAATAGAAAGAGTACCTTGATTACCACCACCGAGAGCAGTATCCATATCATAGAATCCAATATAATAATCACCATTTTGCCAACTACGAAAAGTACTATTTTTACCAAAATTATCAGCAAGACCAAAGAAGTTTGCAATAATAAAGTACTTATACATTGAAGTAGCATTAAATCCAAGAGCGGCAAGCTGGTTAACGTCAGTAATAATTTGTTGTTTCTTGCCAGTTTTTATATAACCATTATCATAACGATAAAGGTCATATTCTGTAGTAATTTCTGGACGGTCAACATTACCAATTCTATCTTTTGTAACATAAAGACCTTCCATAGGAAGACTCATAACTGTACCAACAAAATTCTTAAAAGTAGTATAGTTACTTACTTGTCGTCCTTGCGGATAACGAACTTCATAACGTTGATTAAGAATAGTATCATCATTCTGCCAAAAATCACCAACAGAAGAATCGAAATCAGCAGGAAGACTACTACCTTCAATTTTACTCATATCAGCAAGAGAAGTAGTATCTTTAATTTCAATCCAATTGGCATTACTATCATCTTCATCATAAGTACATCCTTCAGCAAGGAATGGGAAAATAGTAGCATTAATCTTAGCACCAAGATTATCAGTTATTTGATTAACTTTCCTAAAACCAAGATTTCTAAAAGCATCACGACCAAGGTTAAAAGAATAAATACCAAGAGGTGTAGTAGATACTTTAGAAGTTTCAGTTATATGGAAGTTCATAATAAGAAGAATAGGGAATCCTTCAACAGTATGTTTAAGAGTAGCAGTAGGTTGTTGATTTTTAACGTATTCACTATTCTCTACATTATCAACAGCAGTTGGGTCTGATGGAAAGTAATCTTTAAGAACAGTATTAATAAATCTACCAATCGAAGCATTATTACTATGAGAACTATCTACAACATCAGCTTTGAGCGTATAAGTTTGCTCTGGCAACCAAGTGCTTCGAGGTATAAATGCAGTATCGTTTGGAACAGTTATATTAATATTTTTAACAGCATCTGCAAGAGTAGAAGTACCCTGAAGTTCAATAGTACTATTATGAACTTGAAGAACAGCAGTATTTTGTTGAGTCGGGTCCCAATAACTAATAGTCTTACCAGAAGTAGCCGGAAGTTGTACGTTATCAGCACTTTGTTGGTTAACAAAATTTTCAAACGTCCAACTATCATCTGTGCTAACATCAATAAGCATTACAGGAATACCAACAGCTTTTGCATATTGATTAAGTTTTTCTTCACTAAGATTGGCACCATCAAGCAAAAAGTTAACAGTATAAGCTCCATTTTGATAAATATAACTTGTTACAACGCCTTCAGAAGTACGTTCGCAAAAGTTTTTACGAAGTTCAACATCAATAATACTAAAATCAAATTCTCCATCTTTATAAGTAGTAGATACTTTATTATTAATATAATTAGTAACTATATCAAAATCAGTAAGAGCATAATCATAAATTTGAAGATTATAAATATTGCAATCACAAAGCCAACCACTTTCATTATCATCTCCATATATTTTACCGCCAAGATAAATAATATCACTGAGATTTGGAAAAGTGGATGAGTTAGTAACTGCACTAAGAGCACCTTCAAGATATATCTTTATAATATAGTGACGTTCCTTTTTAAGTTCACCAGTACTATCAATATAATCATCATCTGAATGAACACATACAATATCAATATTGTTAACAGTATTATCAGTTAATCGAAGTTGAGATGCAGTATTAATATAAACGTCGTGAACATCAATTTCCAATCCAGTAATAATCTCCCCCGTAGAGGAATCAAGGTTGCCACATACTAATATAGTGCGTTGGTCATCAGGATGATAATCAGCTTTGAAACTAATACTTATAGTAAAATCTCCATTTGCACTACTAATAATATCAGAGAAATTTCTTTCAACACCACCTATCTTAAATTTACTAAGAGTTGCATGAGTACCATTAGAAATTCTAAGATAAGGAGGATTAGAAGTAGAAGATTTGATACCTACAAGATTAGATTTATTAAACATATCTATTTGCGATGTAACTGTATTCTTACTACCTCCAATAAGATATTCAGAATTAGACATTGCAAAAGATTGTTCGTCATTATTATAACTTCTCGCTAAGAACTCACTAAGAAGATGTCCTTTTGAAGTAGTAGATTTAGTAAGGAAATCATCTTTACTTTTAACAAACTTAAAATAATAAGTTTTAGTAGCAGTATCACTACCAGACTTAACAGTAATAACAAGAGAAACTGTTTGATTTTCAACAGCCCATTCTTTATCTATAACTGAAACAAAGTCATTAACTTGTTGACCAAAATAACCAATAGCATCTTCTTTAATAGTAGTCTCATTTATTTTATAATTATATTGGAAAGTAGCAGCTCCTTGAAGATAAGCAGTCCATACAAGATTAATAGAACCACTCAAACTTACTTCAATAGGTTCTTCTTGACTTTCACTCATTATATTAGAACTAATCAAAATAGTCTTACTAACAAGAGTAAGAGTTGTTCTAATTGTATTCTGTACAGCACTATTAGAATTATAATATAATTGAGAACTAATATTATAAACTCCAACATCAAGTCTACTTAATAGTTCTTTAACACGTACACTGTAGTTATTAACATTAGTATCAATAATTGTTATAGGATAAGTTTTAGTAGCAACAGTAGACCCATCTTTAACTGCATCTATTTTGAGAGTATAATCGCCAATAATACCAACCGAATAACTATAATTAATACTTATATCTGTTTCAAGGTCACCATTTTCTGTCAAGCCAACTGAAATATTTTCAGCTGAAAGATTAACAACAGATTCTGTAACAGTACCATTCCAAGATGATGAACCATAAATGCCGTTATTTTCATCTTCATATGAAGCAGTAATATACATATTACCAGTATGATTAGTAAGAGCATTACTAATAGTTGAAAACGGTATTGAAAGTATAGGTGAAACATATGAAGCATTACCTGACGCAACTTGAACAGAACCCACACGTATAGTAATAGTCCATGCTCGTGTAGCTTGTACAGATATTTCTTGAAGATTAATAGTAAGACCATTATTATCAAGAATTACATCTCCACCGCTTTCAACATTATTAACAACTATTTTACAAGTAGCTTCAGTAATAGATGGACCGCCTCCACTACCACCTGAACCTCCAGAACCGCCTCCACCATGTTTAGCTAACCAAGAAACATTACGTTCAAGTTTACTTACACGGTCTTCATGATTTTCAAGAACCGAATCGACATTCGGAATAGTATTTTCTTCATGCTGAAATTTACTATTGGTAGCAGCAACACCTTTTGCATCGCTGGAAGCAACTACTTTCCATTTTCCATCTGAGCCTCTAACTTTTATATTACCCATATTATAAAGTTATAGTTAATGTATCAATATCAGTTATATTATAAGCAGCTTTATCGTCATCACTTGTAGTACTAAGTGTCATAATTTTTGCACTCGTATCATTAAGTTGTTTGTTCATATCAAATTTTTTACTATTATTATCAATATTTACATCCCAAATATTTTGTACTTGTTTGGCTGTAACTTTAATAGTAGTATTACTAAGCTCATATTTAATATACATAGGATAATGTTGAGCGACATTTTCAGTAGGACTTGCAGCATTATTTTTAGCTTTAAAATATGCAAGAAGCCAAGGAATGGTATATTGAGGACCAGAAGGTTGCTCTTTATTAGAAACAAGTTTATAACCGCTGGCTTGACTCATAACATAAATAGGAGCATCAATCTTACTTACAAGTTCATAACGAGCAAAGTTATCTTCAGCTTTAATATCTTGTTGTCTTGTTACTTGTATAACAGGTTTACGAGTATCAGCGGTAGTAACTTCTCCCATTATATCTACATCACTTGCTGGTTGATTATTATCTCCTATATAATTTCCAGGAGCATCATAAATAGGTTTGCTTATAGAATAAGTATGTTTATGACCTCCAAGTACAAGTCGAATACCATATTTCTTAAATAAACGACTAAATCTATAAAGACCACGAGAACTAAGAGTATTAAGATGAGAACCAACACGAGCGCTTTCACCATTCATAAAACTCCAAGTAACAATAGTAAACGGCATTTCGTGCATATAAACAATACATTTGCCACAATCAACAGGTTCATCATCATTACCTTTCCATATTTGAAGGTCTTTCTTAAACCAATCTTCTATATGAGCATTAGCATTTTCTGCAAAAGTTCTATCTCCTTGATAAGAATTACTCTCCCAATCTTTATACATTTTACTTGTGGCAATAGCAATTTCACTATTAAGTGAAACAAAATGATATTTACCATAGTTAAATGAATAAAGACTATAAATAGGATATTGTTCTCCATCCCATTCAAAAGAATATTCGTTATTAACATCAAGTTCAAAACAGAAATAACGAAGAACATTAATATGAGAATATTTAGATGTAGCATCTTCGCCATCAGTGAGTTCAGTACTAACGTGACCACAAAGGTCATTATTACCAATGGTAAACATTTCAACTTTATCTATATTAAGTTTCTTACCAGTATAATAATCGAGCCATTCATTAGGACGATTACCAGATTGAGTTATATCACCTGTATTAATAAAAAAATCATAATCAGTCTCATCACGTTTAATAACATAAGCAGTTTTCCGCCAAGCTGTATATTCAGCCCAATTAAATCCTTGTTGGTCACTAATATGAATAAAACTAAAGTTTTCTACATCTGCATCAGCTACAACAGTAAAATTAAGTATATCACTTGTATAAGAACTATTATCGTCTCGTCCTATACGATATTCATAATCACCTTTAGTAAGATTTTTAATAATACATTTATGAGTAGTAACCCAAGTGCCATCACTTGTAGCCCATCTAAATCGTTTATAATGTTCAATAAACTTAGTAATCCATTCGGGATTAGAAGCATTATTATCAGTTATGCTATAAACCTTAATCCATTCGTCACTACCAACTTTACGATATTCTACAAACTCATCATAATAACCAACCGAAATCCAATTAAAACAACGAGTAGCACCATCACCGTCATCAGTTGCTTGAATACCAAAAGTCATATTAATATAATTAGCATGTTTATCATTAAAAAGATTCTTATTACTAAAGAATGTTTTTCCAAGATAACTTGCCATAGGAGTATATTTAGCTTTAATATCGTCTGGATAATAATATTGAATACTATTACCGAGATTTGTAGTTTGTTTTTCTATATTAATATAAGTCCAAAGGTCAGTAGTCTTACGTGAAGCATAAGCTTTATTTCCTTGTTTAGCAGGTTCAAGCATAAACCAACGAACAAAAAGAAGTTTATTCCAATCTTCACTAACTGTAAATGTAGCACTACCTTCGCCAACAGAACCAGTACCAAAACCACAAGAATCAATATAACCAACTTTCGTTGTTTTACTTTCCCAAGGATTATTCAAAGTTTTGTTATTAAGATATTCTTGAAAACCATCGCCAGCACAAAGATAAAAACTTGCAGGACCTTGATTGAAAGAAATAGGTTCACCATCTTTCTTCCATATCATATCGTAAGAGTCAACACTAATAAAAGCGTTCTTTTTAGTATTACATTCGGCACCTTTTATTACAAAAGTACTTCCTGCTTTAATAACACCTTCAAGAGAAAGAACGTCCCATTTATATCCTATATCGGATGATGATTCTTTAGTACCGTCAGTATATAAAAGATATAATCCGTTAAGATTAATATCTTTATTGCTGGCATTTGCAAGTTCAACATAGTTATGAGTACAAACACATTCTTCTCCGCCTGCACCGCCACAATAAATACTATTTATACAAAGATATTGACTAATATAATTGCCCCAAGCATCATCAGGATTACCAACCTTATTAATAGTTTCATCATAAGGTCTTATAGACCAATTACCATTATCATCAACAGTAACTCGGAAATTTTCTTTACCATTAGTAAATTGTAAACGTTCGAGATTAAGAGAATAAAGGTCATCAATACTGATACCTCCTCCACCAGCACCTCCGTCTCCACTACCAGAAACATAAAATTTACCACCATAATAAACAGCAAACTTTTTTCTATCAGTATAAAATATAAGTTCACCATCAACTAAATCAGATTTATTAACAGTAAAGTTAGTAGCTGTATCCATCTTAGCACATACACAAGTAACAGTATGTTCAGCAGGCTCAACATCAGGTTTGTCTTCATCTTCATCTTCAATGTCTGGAGCGTCTTCAGGTTTTTCAGGTTCAGCAGAAGCCATAAGAACTTGACGATAACCACTACTAATATTTCCAGGTATAATACCGATAGTAATTAAACCATTAAGTGTCTTAACTTGCGATTGTAGTTCAGATAAAGCATTCTGTATAGCAATAATCATTTCATCATCATTACCATCAACAGAATAATTTTCTTGAGGGTCAATCCAAAAATTAATATTAGGTTCTTCATCTCCAATATATAACAATGGCATTTCATACCATTCATTTTTATTATAAGTATAGTAACGATTAGTTTCGGTAACATAGACAAATGAACCATCAACTTTAAGGTCTTCTCTACTATCCAAATCCTCTCGTTTAGCAACAGTAATAATACCAACTTTAAGCTTGCCATTAGCAACCATGTCGTTAACAAGTTCTATAACAAGATTAGCTACATCATCCCAGTTAACTTCAGGAACTAAATGATGTGTATAATCCCATATAGCTTCAACTTGTTCATTAATAAATTTCTTAAACTCTTCATAATTGAGTTTAACATCATCACGAAGATTAGCAATAGGCTGCCAATATTCTGTATTCGTAAGAGGAGTACCAGATGGTACTCTCTTACGACTTAAATAACTTGCAAAATAACCATCGTGAACAAGACAAAGTCTATCGTATTGTCTTTTAACATCCCATAGTTTTTCACAAGTAATACTAACTTTACCTAAATATATAATTTTACTTTTCATTAATATCGTTTTTGATTATTCGCACTACCCCGTAGAGGGATAATCATGTATCACTATTATTCATCATCGTTAGTATCTGTTTCATCAAGTGCAAAAACACTATTCATATCGTTAATACTTTCCTGAAATAGTTGACCACTATCAACATCAATAGTAAAAGTTGGATTTTCACCACAACTTACGACAGCTTTTAAATATCCATGTTCATCTACTGGAAAAACTGTTTCGGGTATAGCAACATCATTATTATATATAAGTTTTAATTGTCCATTGACATATTTAATAATAGTTTCAGCTACTTTATCTTGTCCAAGTTTACGTGCAGCAAGTGCAGCGTTAAACATATTAAAACAATTAATAATAGACTTATTTTGATTAGTACAACCAGCTTGACAATCATTTAACATATCAACTCCATATTCAGACAGAAGTATTAATATCTTATGATAAGTACAAACATAATCAGCTGGTATGGTCATATAAATATACTCTGGATTTATTTCCACAGTATTATTTTCAGCACGAATATAAACACGTTCAAGAGCTGCAACTACATCATTAAACGTTTGCGGCATATATTACTTTATTATATAGATTAAGTATGTTTGAAAATTGGCTGTTAGAGTACAAAATAACGTCGTCTAATGCGTGTTCTAACAAACAGCTTACCGCTAATAAGCATGGAAAATTTGATGCGCTCACAAAGCCAAAATCAGCTTGTTTTATAACACGCTCGACAAGAGAACTTTGAAGATTAATAATATTATTACTAAGTCGATTAGCAATAAAGTCTTTATTTTCGTTATTAGTATTGTTCATAGTTTAAGAATTAAAAGTTTTATTATGTATGTATGTAACATAATTGGCACATATAGTTTTGAGTTTAGTTTGTATTTCAGTTATCTTTGCAACTTTATCAAGATTTTCATCAAAAATAATCTTTATGATATTAGAAGAAAGTTCTTCTTTCCAACTCTCTTTACAATAAATAGCAGCTTTATGGCCATTTACTTCGCAAACTGAAAGACAATTATAAACTTCATAATATTGAGCATTAACTACAGTTTTAATACTTTGATTTATATATTCTTTTCGTTTATCAATATTATTAGTAATAATAATATCTCTTGCAAATATAAGTAACTCTTTATGCAAGTTATCAAATGCAAGTTCTATAATTATACGAGAACGTTCTTTATCCTTATTAAGAATATTTTTAGTTATAGCATCGAGAAATTCACTTATAGTACTAATACTATTTATAAGTTCTTGACTAATTTTAGACTGTTGAGCTTCTTTCTTCGCATCTATGATACGAATTATAACTAAATAAATAACTACAACTATCGCTGGAGTTAATCCTTGAGCAAGGGCTTCTTCTATCAACGTCATTAGAATAAACGAAAAAAGGGTCATTGATAACAATTAACATCATTATCAACAACCACTCTTCAATTAGTCAAAATAAAAACATTTTTGAGTTATTTAACTCCGGCAAGTGCTTTACATACAGTTTCAAAAGTAGTTATTCCAGCTGCGCCAGTTGGGAAAGCAACTTGTATAATCTGATTTACTACGTCATCGAGAGGCTTAGTATTACGAGGCTCGGTAAACTTCAATGTGAAAATAGTAAACCCTGTATCCGCAGCGTCAGCAGATTTGAGAGGATTAAGAGGATAGTTAGGATACATATAAACATTTGCTTCCTGATACGTATCATTAAATCCAGCTTCAGAAGCTGCTTTGTTAGCCAAGTCCGTAACATACTTAGCATCTCCATAAGCAGGAGTCCCAGAAGTTATATCAACTTCTACTCCCATTAGCAAATCAGCACCAAGAACTGTATAATCTTTACCTTTCTCAGCAACTGTAATAGTAATAGATGCAGAATCAGCTTCAGCAGTACATCCATGACCTACAGTGTTATAGTTAATATGTTTAACCAGCTCTTCGGCAAGGTCGTCAGCTGTCATTGTAACATCCTTAACATAAACAGAAGCTGTCCATTTGTTCCTTTCATTAAACAGAAGACCTTTCTTAGCAATTATGATAGAATACTCTCCAATCTTAGTCGGAGCAGGTATTTCAATCGTTGCTGTAAAAGTAGTAGCTGCTTGATAAGCTCCCTTTGTATAACGGAAATTCTGCTTAAATACAGGAATAACAACATTGCCACCATCCTCAGCAGACCTTGCAAGTATCAGCATACCCTCGCGAGTAATACCAGTACCATCAGTATCTACTGTAAACTGCCCGTCTTTATTATAAAAGAAACCAACAGAACCAGCTGTAAGTTTATCGGGAGTAGCTTGAGTAGGATAATCAACATTACCAGCTAAAATAAATTGTCGCATATTATTTTAATTTATACGTTAATCAATCGTTAATCTTGTTGTCGTCTACGATTAGTATCGGTAGTTGCGCCAATGGATTGATAATATTTCTGAACAGCTCGCTCAATAATATTTGAATGAGTATAATCAGGCAAATCACAATTGACACATTTATTAATATCTACATCGTATTTAACAACATTAGGAGTTTTAATATAATGAATATTCAAGTATTTAATATCAGTATTTTTTGAATTAATATATACTTCCAATTGTTCATTAGATGTTCCATCAAGTAATTTCTGACCATCCTCTATAATAGGAACAGAACTAAGACAAACAATAGGCGAATCTTTACCAGCTCCATTACAATAATCTCGAAGAGTAGTTTCAATAACATCGCTACCAATTATCCTACAAGCAACAGGATTACCACGAAGAGTATTATTAAACTCAACACTGAAACCTGTAAAAAGCATAGGAGAAATTTTATATTCTCCTAAATCTAAAGCTACTTTAGATTTAACAGTAGGAATATTAATAATATGATAACCATTATCGGGATTATAAAAAGCAACTTTACCAGTATTTTCATCAACATTAGTAGTATCTATCTTATATCTTACATTCCTATAAAGAGTGCGAAAAGCATTAATAGAAGACATCGACTGAGCTTGTGTTGTAACACTATCTTGTAATGCGGTACGAACTCCCATCAACAACTCTTCTTGAGTCTTTTCAGTAATAACTTGATTAATATAAATATCAATGCTTTCAGGAAGTATTCCTCTATTAAGTTGTATGCCCAACTGTTGGCCAAGTGTACGAAACACTTGATGCATCTCTTGTATATTCATATTACACGTTTCTTAGTTTGGAAAGATAAGCATTGACAGCAGAAGTATTATTAGGATTCTTAAACCAAGATATAGCTTCACTCATATTAGCACCAATAAATTCTCCATCACTCGAAGTAATATTCTGATTGTATTGAGAACGAATAAGCTCACCACGAGCTATAAGCATTTCAATATTAGCAATCAGTTTATTATCCTTGTTATTGAAAATCTTATTGAACTTAATAGGCTCTTCAGTACTAAACTTATCCAGTTTAACTTCTCTTTCAAGTTTATCTTCTGCAAGAGAAGAAATAACAGGAAGATTATTAATGACACAATACTGAATATAAACCGCATCAAATAATGTATCATCAGCAAGACAAGCGACATAATTCGCTTTAGCTTTATTAACACTTTCACGATATTTACGACGTTTCTGTGCTTCTTTAACATCATCTTTGAAGTAGAACCTAATATTAGGGTCACTATTTATAAGAGCAATATCTTTTGCAACATCGTGATAAAGAAGACAATGACGGTACATAAGATAATCAGTAATATTAACAGGATAACCATATTTATATTTTGTACCTTCAAGAACATTAAGTGCTTTAATCTTTTCGCTAAGTGCTTCACGAATCTTCTTTATAGAAGAACGGTCGGCATTTTGATAAGCCTTTTCAATTCTTTCTTCTTCATTCTTAAAACGGTAATAATCTTTTTTATGATAGTAATGAAAACTAACATCAAAAGTTTTACCAAGTTCATCAACAGGAATACGAATATTGTTAAGATATGCTTTAACGCGATTAACAAAATCAGGATTGTTATAAGAAATACCTATAAGATTTGGAAAATACGCTTCAACTTCACCTTTATTAGAAGAAAGAATCATAGAAGAATTAATACTTCCACCAATATAGTCTTTACGTTTAGGAAGAACTTTATCATTAACTTTACGATACAATGAATAATTCTTAACTAAATTTATAGTAACTGTACGGTTATCAGTATATTCTCCTTCATAATCATTAGAAATATTAGCAATCTCTTCTGTCGGTGATTCTCCCTCTACGGGGGAGATAGTGCTATCTTCAACTTCTTTATTCGCTTCATCTTTGGCCTTACCAAAACCAAATTGCATTTTATCAGCAGAGTTATTATCCATTTCTAAAATAGTTTAATGATTACAATACACAAGTAAGCAAGAACATCTTAGTTGAGTTATTAACTTGCAAGCCAAGAGAAGATTTAACTTCATAGCGAGCATTATCAACATCAGTTGCTGCATGGTTAGTATTAGGCAGACCCCAGCAAGGCGGAATATCAGTCATACCCTCAATTACTTTTGCTTTATAGACTTGTCCTTTCTGACGAACCATACGTACATTACGCTGTCCTTCATACATAGAGAAGTCAATGAAAGCAGCTTGGTGAGAAGTCATTGCAAGACCTGTACGAGGATGAATATAACCATTCTGTTTAGCGGCTTCAGCAATAGTACCCTTATCAAAGTAAGAACAATGTTTTACAGTGATACGGTGACCATCAACTGTCTTATAAGCACGGAAATAAGCTCCATATTCAAGACCATATCCGCTACCTTGTATTTCTTTTTCACCAAGAGGAGTAAGGAATCCATTATCCTTAGAATCACGCTTAATGGCATCATCAAAGTCTTCCATGAAACCCTTACCAGCCATAAGGACAACTTCCATAGAACCGGTATCGGTATCACGGTCAAGAACATCATCGACTATTCTCTTCAATTTACCAAGAGTAAGAAACTCGCCGTAAGTATCATAATTAGATTCACGACAAATTTCAAGCATACCGCTTGTATGAGGAATAGGCTTACCATTATCACGGTCTTTCAGTCCAATCTCACCATTAAGATTACGATTATATTCAGCAACCCAAAGTCGCTCTTCATTCATAACACGCATAGTAAGATTAAACTGACGCATCTCTTCATTAATCCAAAGATTAGAAGTACCGCCGCTACCGTTCTTAAACTGATATTGAGTAACAACGTTAGCAAGGTTACCAGCTATTTCTTTAGAATAACGATGGAACTCAAGTTGAGAAGTCATCTTACCAGGTCCCATAGAATTACTCCTGTTACCTTTTGAATAAGACTCAGAAACAGTAGGAGCAGACATACTCCAATACTTTCCTTTAGTCAACATCTCAGGGTCAACAAAAGCATTCGGATTAGGATTAGTAAGTTTCAGAATATAACCATAACCATAAGGAGATTCTCCAAGGTCTTTCTGAATACGAACTTGTGTCTTGCCATCAGGAGCGATAAGACCAAATTGCTCAATAAACCAATGAGTACTAAAATGAACTTCAAATTCAGCACCACCAATACCAGGTTGTGTATTAGCAGAATTGAAATAAGTAACAAAGTCTGTAAACTTCATACGTCCCATTGTATTCCAAGTCCATTGAACTGTGGCAATATCAACAACACCAGAACTTCCCTGACCTTCGGTCATAAATGACAACGGGAAACGGTCATCATCCATACCATAATTATAAGTAAGGAAAGCATTAATTTCAACAGGTTTCGTAAGTTGAAGATAAGCAATACTCTCTTCATTAGAGTATCCTCTATCCTCAAAACGACCCTGCGAAAGAACACGCATTTTATACATACTCAAAAAACTTTAATTAATTATAACCTAAATCAATATTAGTATTATCTTTCTTACTATTTGTAGGTTTAGTTATCCTAACAGTAGAATGAGCATTCTGTTTAGATTTAAGTCGAAGATTAGAAACTTGTTGTTTATTAATAGCCATATCGACTAAATTAGAATAATTACCGCCAACAAAAGTAAGATAAGCTCTAAGAATTTCATCATCACGACGACTTTCAGGTTTTTGTTTAGCTAAATCACGTTCATAAGCTGTAGTTCCATTATCATCTACATTGTAAATATAGTTAAAGAAATCTTCGGGAGTAACCGTAATTTTTTGACCATTGCGAAAGATAATAATAGATTCAGGAATTTGATAATCAGCAATTTTACGAGTTTTAATAACGTCATAAACTCCGTTCCAATAAGTTTCAAGCTCTTTAATACGCTGTTCTTCCTTTTTCTGAGCTTCTTGTTCAAGTTGTTTTTTATATTCTGCATCAGATTCTTGCATTCCCTCAAGTTCATCCTTTGCAGTAGCTAACAAAGTACCAGATGATTTAAGATAAGCAATATATCCATCAACATCACCTTTACGGCCTTGTTCTTTCCAAGCCATTCGGATAATTTCTTCTTGTTGCTTTTCATTAGTATCATCAATAGTAATATTACTTCTATCTGGAACTTCATTAAAACCTTCTAACGAATTTCCATTAGCTATATAGTAATTAAGAACTTCATTCAAAATAGGATACTTTTGATAAAGAGTATTAATAGCAGCTTCATAATGTTCTTGTTTAGAAACATCCATGACTGCCTGTACATAAGACTTTATACCTTCAATAGTATTTTCATATTCAATAGGCTTATCGTTTTCATCAGTAATATCAATACCAATTGCTTCTTGAATAGCATTAATACTTATTTCATGACTATCGTCTTCTACTTTATCAAAAGACGCTATCCAATCTTTAACATCTTTAGCTTCCTTAAAGATATTTCCGTTTTCATCAATAAGATTGCCATCTTTATCAACTGTATAAGTTTGACCATCAACTTCGACAGTCATACCTTCAGTCAGTTCAGATTCGGTACTTTTATTCTTATCATCGTCATTACCTTTATTAGAGTCATCATTTCCATTTTTATTAGCATCATCATCGCCCTTATCGGGATTAGTAATAGTTTGTTGACCATCATCAATAGTATCAACAGGTACACCATTTTTATCATGGTCTATTTTACCAGTAGTGAGATTAGTTTTATCATCACCATCTGGATTAGTGATGGTAGTATCGGGTTCGACACTTTTATTACCATCAAAACCAAAATCAATATCCGGCATAATTTTAATTAATTAAATATTAAACATCATTACAATTATAAGCATAATTAATTATATTAACAAGTTCAACATTATAAATATATAAATATTAACGATTACATCACATTTATTAATATTACTGTTAGAATTATCTTTGCCATCATACCAGCCGAAAAAGCTACCCCGTAGAGGGATTGTCAGTGTTTAACCTTACTATTTTATCGACTGCAAAATTATCTCGTCATATAAAGCTAATAATAGCTTATTTATAGGCATAAAAATAACCTGCTCGGATTGCCATTTGCAGCACACCGAACAGGTCATTATCAGTTATAACTTATTTTTTAGTAGTAGATTTAGGACGACTATCGTATCTATTTTTATTTTCTTTTGCAATCTTTAATTTAGTATCAATATCATGCATTTTAACTTGTCTATCTCGTTCTTTATCAACTGCATCAAGAACAGCTTTTTGTCGTTCAAGATTAACTTTCTGTTGTTCTACTCTTGCACGAGCTGCATCCAAACGATTAAGACCTTGTTGTTGTTCAGCAGTACCAACTTCAGCATTATAACTAATCATATTAGCATCAGCACGTATAAGTTCAATCTGTTGGTCAATATAACCTTCAAGTTCTTTAGTCTTTCTATCTTCTTCTCCTTTAGCTTGAATCTTTTGAAGTTCAAATTCTTGACGCATTTGTTCAGTTTGTTGGTCAAGTTGTTTAAGTTGAATTTCATGAGCTTCTTTATCCTTTTGGAATTTATCAATAAGTTTACGAATAGTAGCAACATTATCTCCTTCAATTGCAGCAATAGCCATTTGGTTATCTCCATTTTGTGCAGCACTAAAAGCGTATTCTTTAAGTTGTTGGAGTTTTTCTCTTTCTTTAGCAGATAGTTTAACTTTAATAATATAATCAGCATAAATATGTTTATCAATATCAAGACTAATATATTTCAATTGTCCGTGTTCATCACGATAAGAAGTATTAAGACCATCTATCCATGCAAGTTTAGAATAGTCCATATCTCTATTATAATCTCGTTCTCGCATAGCATCCATAATAAATTCAATTATTACAGAACCCATACTACCACGTATAATAGCTTCATCAGTAACACCTTTGCCTGCACTATTAGCAATTTCTCCATAACGTTGAGCAGTCATATCAACTTGTTCATTGGCTGCATTCTTAATATCAAGAAGAAGATTAGTTAGCTGTGTAAGATAATCACCAAGATTATTTTGAAGAATACGAACTTGTTGTGCTCTAAGCATTCCTTGGTCATTAGTATCGTCAATATAAAGTACTCCATCAGCAATCATCTTATATATCGTATCTTCAGGATATTTACCAAGTAATGATTTAGCAATAAGAAGAATATTAAGTTTATTCTTAGCTATAACCATCTCACGATGATAAGCTACAATGTTATAAAATATTTGATAAGGAGTAAGAATATCGACAATACTAAACTTACCAAAGCCAGGTAATAATTCATTAATACCATTATAAGGAAGTTTGCCACCTCTATTATATGCTATTGCTCTACACCCATAAGGATAAATTGCATCATTACGAGTTCCAATACGTACACATTCATAAACTTGCGGCTCATAAATATATTCAATAGATATATCTCCATTTTCAACATTAAGTACGTAATCATCATTTTCAATTCGATTATCAATAAGTCCAGCAGCGTTTATAAATGTAACAATAGCTCTTCTTATTTCTCCTCTCCACACAACGTGCCAAACATCAAATAAATCTGGATTAATATCACGTCGCATATTAGGTTGAGTTCTAAAAAGTTTACGTTCTTCTTCAGTAAACTTATTACAAATATCAGGAAAATAAGATTGATATATATTAAACATTAATTCAGTAGGAACAGCATTACTACGTTTAGCATAATAAGTTTCAAGAAATTGTCTTTGTTTATCAGTAAGATAATCATCAAATTCATCTACGATTTGTTGATAACTTAATTTACGTCTACAACAAAACATATCATCATCTTCACGAAACATATTATCAGTATTAACTGGATATGCATCGCGAGGACTTATATTTCGTTTTATAAGTTTATTACCAATAACATCTGCATAAGTATAAGCTTCACCAAATGTTATAAAATCAAAATAAGCACGAGTATAAAAAAGAGTATCTTCTGTTATATCTTTAATAACATTAAATACTTCTTGTCCTTGAGCAGATATATCATCAATATAATCGGAATTAAATTGTTTAATAAAAGTCTCAATATCAATAGCTTCTTGTGGATTAAACTGTTGAGGGTCATTTCCACCATTAACCCATTTTACATAATTCTTTTGAATTTCAGCAGCAATTTTATTTTCAACAAGTATTTGAAGTTCTTTACGAAGTTTACTATTTTTTGCAAGCACAACTTCTGCATTATTAGCACCTACAATAAAATCATGAGGATTTTGAATATACTCTCCAATATAACGTCTTATAACTCCTTTCATTAAATCATAATTACGCATAGTAGCAGGAAAGCGAGTATATTTTTCTTTTGTAGCATTATAAGGATTAAGTATCTTTTTATAAAATTCATCTGGAATATTACCTTGTAATATTCCATATTTAATTTCAAGTTCCTTAATATCTCGTTGTCCAATTCCTTGTGCAATAATCCAATCGCAACAATTTGCATACCATTCAGGGTCATTCTTTTTAGAATTAGGAACACGTTGATTAGGAAAATCATAAGGTTGAAAAGTTGCTCTCATTGTTTCACAATTATATGTTTAATCATTAAAACCATTCTCTTTGTAATATGTCTTGACTATCAATATTAGCACCAGTAAGTTCTTTACGACTATTAAGTTCATCTTGTGCTCTAAGTTGTTTACCTTTCCATTCAATAGCTCTAAGTAGTAAAGAAGAAACACGGTCAAAATTACCTTTAAGACTATATTTCTTTAATTCAAGTATAGTTTGATAATCAAGTATTCTATGAAAATTATAAATATCATTTCCATTTTCATCTTTACCAATAACTTCATAAAGATATTCTTTAAGTAATCGTATAGCATCAAGTTTCTTTTGTTCACCAGCCATGCTATATCCGTAAGTAGTATTTATTTTACCTTTGAAAGTAGCATCCCAAACTATTAAATCTTCACAAGCAATATATTGTAAAGCATTCCATTTACGAAAGTTAGAAACAGTTTCACCACGGTTAATTTCGACACAAACACTTCCAATACAATTATAATACTTAGCAAGCATATAACATATTCTATCATCTTGTTCAAGTCTATCGTGACGACCATAATAAGCAGCTACAAGTTTTTCTTTATAACCATTAAGAATACTTGGATTCATAAATACAAAAATAGCATTATGAGAATATTTAAGAGTAAGTTCCTCTTTATTTTTATCAACACCAACAGGGTCGTAACATATACTATAAAGACCGGGAGGTATTTGTTTAATTAATTTGCCATTAATAGAAACTTCTTCATATTCAGGAGCAAACCATCGTCTAATACAACCGTAAGGAGATTCATGACTACGACGAGGAACACCAAGTATATATTCAGATACTTCTTTACCTTCAGAATGTAAACGTTCATTACTTTTGAATACAACATTATCTCCTTGCATTTCAAGCATTCCGTCAGTATAAAAATGCAAATCAGAATCAACACGAAGTCTATCTTCCCAAGCAGTTAATGCTTCAGAACTAAATATATTTTCAGTAGCACTACTAAAAGATTCAGATGGAAAATTGGCATACTGACCAAGATAGTTAATATAATCAGAATAACGTTTAACACTATTCTTTTTCTTTATTCTTTCTTGACGAGAAATTTCAAGACCTATTCTTATATTACTATTACCATCATCATCAACTCCTTTAACACCTTTTATTTCTCCTTGAAGACCCCAACAATAAGGCTTAAAGAAACCACAAACTTCATTACGACAATCTCTATCCCAAACATTTTCAAAAGGCATAAAGTTAAAACCTTTAACATCATAGAAATTACGTTCAAAAGTTTGCATATCTCCAGATGTAGCAGTACCCCAAGCACAAAGCATACCAGTAGTATAAGCACCTGTTCGCATAGCAGGTTCAGTAACATTCATAAATTCATCAAAGTTATCCATAGTAGAAACCTCTTCTACTTTTACTTTAACAGCATCTTTACCGATAGCACAATCTGGATTATTTGCAGCACTGACACTAATAAGAGCAGAACGCCAAGACTTATCAGCTTCGATACCATTAGGCAATTTATAGCCAAGCCTAAAATCAGACTTAATGCTACTATATATACCACGAACAAAGGGAGTATTTTCTTCATAGAATTTCAAATCATTAACAGCAAAGTCTGTAAGACCGCCTGTTTGTGTTAGATATTTTTTATCAACAGCAACATGAATAACAACTTTTCGAGATTGACAATTAACGCTATTCGCAGAATCAGCAGCCATCATATAAGAAAAACCACCACGACGTGTTTTATCAATGAGAAGATGAAAACCATTTTTTTCTGCAAATTCCATAATATGAAAAACCCAAAATTGACTATCAAAAAATTTAGGAAAATCATAATGTTTTTTAGCAGTACTTACAGCACCTTTATTAATTGTTCTCTCATCAAGTTGTTCAATACGACAATAATTAAGAAAATTATAATGACTACCAGTAATACGAACATTATGAATACTACCATCAGGAGCTTGTAAACAAGGAGCGCTATATCCATGTAGTCTACGATATTGCTCTCGACGTCTAAATTGACGATGCGATATAGAATCTACTTTATAATTAGTAAATCTATTATATTCTCTATAATAATCGGCAACTTCATAAAATAGATGAGTATTAATAAATTTCCATCCAGACCGAATATTCATAAGAAAACCACCACTATCCCCAATAAGAAATAAGTCGTCATCATCAACATAACCAACATCTTTGGCGTGTTTATAATGCGACTTATCTTCTTCTATAAAATCAAGAAACGGATAATTAGTTTCTGCCATAATATTTATTTTACTAATAATCCTATCAATAAAGCAACAATAACACTGCCTCCTCCCCAGCAAATAGTCTTTAATTTAGAACGTTGTTTAGCTAAATCAGTATTAACTTGTTGATTTATTTTATTAGCTTCTTTTACTCTTTGCTGAAAATCAACAATAATTTTTTGTTGTTCATTAATATATTTGTCTTTCATAAGTATTATAGAATCTTGTTCATTAGTAATACGTAGTAAATAAAGTCTTTCAATCATTTTAGCATTAGCTTGTTTAATATAATTAATAGGAATTATAACATTTGTCGTATCAGATAGTTTTATCTCCCCCGTAGAGGGAACATTCCTATTCACTTGTGCATAACTGATAAAACAATTTAACAGTAGCACTATCGTCAAGAGTATAAACTTTATTAACTTCATACTTCATTTGATATTTAATTTTCTTAATAGTAGAATCTTTTTCTATAATATGATATTCAATAGAATCAAGAACAACTTTATTATACGATGTATCAATAAGTTGATGTTCGACAGGTGTACGGATTTCGTTCTGTTTGATTACAACACCAATAATACAACCCGCAAGAAGTGCAATTAGAATAATTATAACTATCCATATTTTAGTTTTCCTTTCCATATTGCATAAGATTATATTTAAGTTCTTCACTCCATTTACCAGTAATAATCATACCTATAACTTGTTGAGCGATACGTATTGCGCGAGAAGCTCCACAATTAACAGCTGTATCAAACATTTGATGAGCTATATCTTGACTTGGAATATCATCAAGTTCAAATATATTCCAATAATCGTTTTTATAAATATTCTTAGCAAGAGAAGTAAGTTCATCATTTTCTTTAAGGCGTTTAGTAATATTCTTAGTACCATATTGTTTTTTAATCTTATCTATTATCTTCCAGCCACCCCAATAAGGATGAGCTTTACGGCTTATACCGAGATAAGTTTCTCCGCCAGCGTCGTCAGGGTCGTTAATATAGCCTCCTTCAGCTTTAATAACCTTGTCAAATTCTATATCAAATTTAGCCATATCAATCTACTAAACGATTAAAATCAGAAACAGTTATTTTATAAAGATAATCGGCATCTTCTTCTTTATAAGATTGATTAGTTTTAATAGTAACCCAAAACCATAATATTTTAACTTGTAATTTATATTGCATTTCACAAAATATATCAGTAAATACAAGATAATTATCTATGTCAAGGGTATCTTGACGATAAATATCTTTAACTACTCTAAATTTTCTATTAGAGTTATCTCCTTCACATATAATAGTTCTTTCTCTCATAGTTTAATTATTTAATACTCTTTTTATCCATCCTTTATAAAACTTAATTTGAGAAGGTTTATTATCAACAATTTCTGTATAATATTTAATACGTCCAAGTTTATATTTAGCAACAAACAAATCTTCACCAAGACTATCTTTAACATAAGAAAGACTATCTCTTGTTAAATCAAGTTGTCTTTGAAGAGCAATGATACGTTCTGTATTTTCTACATCAACAGTATCATGTACAGGAACGTATTTAACTTGTACAGCGGTTTCGGAAGTACAAGAAGTAAGTATCATAATACTTACTAATAACATTAATTTTTTCATTCAAACAAATCTCTACTTCTAACACGTTCTGCATCAACTACTCGTCTTCTATCTTTAAGAATACGAACAATCTCATCACGAAGATAATTCATCTTAAATAAAGAAACCTTTTCTTTAGGATTCTTTTTAATATGATAAAGACCATCAGGAAAACGTTTTGGCATACCATATTCATTAAGAACAAAATCAGAATCAATATGACAAAGCCAAATACCTCTACAAGGAAGACCAAGAATATGCTCTACCATAAAAGCATACATAGAAGTTTGAAGATTATAAATACTACCATTACAATCAGGAAGATTATTAACAGGAGCTAAAAGTGTTTTATTAGTACTAATCCATTCATTAGTCATTTGAGCAGGTTTAGTACATTTATCTTTTTTATAATAACCACTTTCAAAAATTAATCCGCCACGATTAGTTTTCCAATCGCCAATAACAAAACCATCTTCTCTAAGACATAGAACATCAATAGTACCAGAAACAAGAAAGTCTATAAGAAAACTTCCAATCTCTGAATAAATTTTATATCCTCTATTTGTATAATAATTGAATACGTCATATATTTCAGGATATTTATTTTCAGTAGAATCTATAAATTCTTTAATGTCAAGCTCTTTTACGTTAATATCTATATTAGGAATATCAGCAACAGTAATCATTTCGCCGTTTGGTCGTATCATATATTTAACAGCTTCGCGAAACATAGATGAACCTTTAATACCGTCTTCAAGTCCATTATGAGTTCTTGTTCCTCTTTCGCAAGCCTCGTCAGTAATATCTTGCCATTGTTTAGCAAGTCGTGCTTCAGATATATTTAATTCCTTAGCTTTTTTCTTCAACCAATAATCACGGTCAAAAGGTTCCTTATAATTATGTAAAAGAGTAGTTGTTGAAAGATATTTATTTCCAAAGGTATCAGTATAACTATGACCTTCTTCTTTAAATATTAATCGTACATCATTATATCTTGTATCGCGAAGTGTAAACATAACTTATATTATATCTTCATCAGCATCCATACTTGAAAGAATCTTTTTACCACCACGTGCAAGTTGCTCTTCTTCTTCATTACGAAGATTGTCATAAGCAGTTGCAAGAGCTTTAGTAAGCGATGGTATTTCAGCAACACGTTTACTAACTGCATCCATCATTGTAAGTGTAGATGTAATATCTTCATCAGATAGAGCGTTAGATAATTTTTTATTTAGCATATCATTAATTTTAACAGCAGCAATAGAAACAAGATGAATAGATTTATGCAAGGCTTCCAATGCAACTCCAGCTTCAGTAATATTTTGTTTATAATATTTAGCAATAAGTTTAGTAATTAAACTATCGGGCTGATAATCTTTTGGAAGATTAAAATTATCAATAGCCATCTGTAATGCTTCTGCATCAGTAAGACCTTGTTGTCGAGCAGGACTTTTGGGGTCACCCAAATAATAAATAACACCAACTTCACCAATATATTTATGTTTGTCTTTTGAAGTATCACGTTGCCATAATAGAGCAACATCTTTATCTTGTATTTGACGAAGAGTTGGAGCTTTTGGCATACCAGTATCATCTATCGTCAACATCTTTTCAATTATAACTCCAACAGCAGCCATATTAAATAACTAAAAAAGTATATTCTTTATAACAATTAGCTTTATTATTTATTCTTTTAGATATAGAACTCACATCAAGATTATTTGCATCAGCACATTCTTTAATAGAATTATAATTAGTAATATTTCCTTTATCATCAATCATTTTAATATGAGTTTTTCTATGTTCACTGGCTTTCAAATGATTATTACTATATAATACATTTTGTTTTATAGAACACCATTCAAGATTATCATATCTATTATTAAATTTGTTTTCATCTTTATGATTAATAATATTATATTCAGAAGGATTAGGATTATCAATAAATGCTTCAGCAACTAATCTATGAACAGCTTTACGAAAAGATTTATGACCTATATGTAATGTAGCCGAATAATACCCAAAACCATTAAAACTAACAGGAACTAATTTATTTTTATTTTCTTTATATTTACTATTTAATCTTTTAACTCTACCATAATTAGAAATAGCATAATTAGGAAAATCTTTAATTATTTTCCATACTTCATTATTATCTATTTTAATAAAAGAATAATAATCTTTTATAGTATTATTAAAATCTATTTTTCCTTTCATTTTCTTTAAGTTCTTTATAAGTATCTTCAAATTCTTGAGAATATACTACTTCATCTAACCAAGCAATAGATTTAAGATATAATTCGGCATAAGAACGATTAATACTTCGGCAAAGTTTTTCATATTTAACTTTATTATGACTTCTAAGTCTTTTTAGAAACAATTTTTGTTTATCAAATTCTTCTTGCTTTCTTTTCAAATCTAAAACTGTTTCTCTAACATAAGTTTTATATCGTTCTTTGCCAAGTATTTTACGCATAGTAGAAAGCTTAACTTTATTATCTCTAAGTTGTCTATTAATAGGATTAATACGAAGTTGACCTATTGCAGGTAAAGAAACAGTTTTAAGTTCCTTAAGTTCTTTAGCTGCCATAGTTTCAAGATTAGTAATAATCATTTTACAAATATCTTCATCGTCTTTATTTTTGAATTTACATTCTTTAATAACATCATATAAATTAACTTCATGAATAGTATAATCAATATCATCAATAGATGTTACTTCTTTATTGAGTTCGTCCGTCATAGCAATTACAGCTTAAACACAGGCTACGCTCCGCTTCGCCTTGCTTGTCGGGCTACCCCGTAGAGGGATAACTCTATCTCATTCGACTTTTGTTGTATCAGCTTTAGGATAAGAAGTTTCCATCCAAGGGTCTTTAATATTACTTTCAACAGCAAGAGAAGCTCTAATATCTGATGCAGCTACTATCTTAAATTCTACAACATAAATAGGAATATCACTTCCTTTTTTAATAACAAACTTAGTATTATCATCAAGTTCACTACTTGAAACATTTTTAGAAAGTATTGCCTTAGTAAGTATATTATCATTAAATATATAATTACGTAAATTATTAGAAGAAAGAATAGTAGGAACATGAAGATGAGAACCGCGCTCTAATGAAGTTCTGTCAATAATAATTTTATCGCCAACTTCTGCATTAATAACTTCTTTATCTTCATCGCTAATCTTAGCCAGTAATGGTATAACCATAACAGAAGTTTCTTTCGGATTTTTAGCCACAGCTACAAAATCAAAAAGACTTGTCTTAAAACACATACAAACAATAGCATAGTGTTTAGGCAATTTAATATTCTCAACAAGTTGTTCAAGAACTTCTTTACTTAATTCATTAAGAGAAGTTGGAACGATAGCTCCAAAATTTGCTTTTGTACTTTTAATTGTAATCATAACATTATTTGTTTTATAAGTTAAAAGATAAATATCAATAATAATACCACAGACCCATCTATCCCTCTACGGGGGAGGTATAACGATTAGTAGCGGCAGTAGCGTCAATAACTATATATTTAGAATAATTAATATTATTAATAGGTTTATAGTTACTATTAATAATAATATTATCTTCAACGTCTACACATATAATACGTTTATTAGTAAGTTCTTTAATAGCACGTTCAAAAGTCATATTACTTTTATTAGTTTCACGAATATATAACTCACGTATATTTCGTTTAGTAATATTAGGATGTTCAAGTATAAGTTTCATAACAATAATATCTTCTTTTCCTAAATCAAATATCATACCAAGAATATTAGCATAATACATAGAAACAGGAAAATAATCAGTAGCACGTAAATAAACAATATCGTTTTTATCAGCATAAAGATAATTAGTTTTATCAACAAGACTAATATCATTTTCATTAAGAATTTTAATATCTTTCATATCTCACATATTTTGAGTGCTAATATAACAAAAAAAGTGATATAATACACAATATATAATAAAATATTTATATATTGTGT
>OHIY01000017.1_pt1 | contig 106591 bp, 73 predicted proteins | sample 1568351 | NCBI WGS metagenome assembly OHIY01 (sample SAMEA3879547, study PRJEB24766) | human gut metagenome | biome: human-associated habitat; feature: feces | place: USA | collected 1985/1987 | reverse complement strand
GTCCCTTTGGTTGTCTCCCGCGTGAATAGCAGCAACGTTATTAAATGGAATAGCGAACCCGAGAAGTGCTACCCGACAAAAAGAACTATCGGTAGCTTGCTATCATAGCCTGAGCTGAATGATATAACAGAAGCATCTCAAATAACAGACTTTTTATACAAACTATAACAGCCGCAGATTTGCGGCTGTCGGAATATATTTACTTACACTGTCGTTTTACTTTGCTTAGTGTTGATGAGCTTGTATCCCAGTATGCACATTGCGCTCACCACTGCGGCAATAAGAAGATTGAACGGCAGAGCCGAAGCGAACCATTCAAAATGCGACGCAAAACCGCCGACATTCATTACGTTGTACGGGTACTTATATGCGTGGAATATGCAAATAGCGGCATTCACGGCAACTGTAACGCCGATAAACCGTCCGAAGCTGTGCTTTATAAATGTAAATATGCCAAAAGCGACAGCCAATGTAATCAGCAGCGATGAGCAGGCTGAATAAATATAGAAGTCAAGTCTGTCGAGCGTAGTGTCCTGTGCCACGCAAAGCCATACTCCTGCGGCGGCAACTATTGCCGAAACGACTGTTCTGAGAATTTTCATAGCGGTACCTCCTGCAATATTGCGGAAAATAATTTTTGTTCACATCTTGATAATTTGACAAAGTATAGTTACCTTATCTATTATAAGTATATCAACACTCGGCTATATCCGCAATTGACATATTCCACAAAAAAACTATAACGGTTTGTAAATATTCACAATGCAGAAAAGTGGCACACCTTCTCAAAGGCATACCGCTTGATAATAATTGCGTTATCAGCTTTTAAGGCAATACCACATAATTATTGTCGTGCGATTGCGCAGTCAGATTTTTCGTCAGATTGTATAAATTGAGTGCAGGCAGGCTTGCGCCTGTCAAGCGAAATTTGTGCAAGATGACGGGAAATATGCAAGCAAGCGTGCGGCAAAGGCGATAGCCGTTAATTGTGCGGTGTTGCCTTAAAGTAGCTGTACAGCCTGCACATAAGCATACCGTTATACAGCTTTCTGTTCTTGTCCGCTTTCTTTCCGAACAGTTCCTCAAACTCACCGTCCGGAGTGATTACAAATAATCTCCTGCTGTCTGTCGGGAGCATTCTCTTACCCATAACTCTATACAGTTCGTGCGCCTGTTCTTCGTCAAGCATACGCTCACCATAAGGTGGGTTGCAAAGTACAACGGTACAGCCCTCCGGATATGTAAAATCAGCAACATCACGCTGCTTAACCTCAATATATTCACCCACGCCCGCCTTTACTGCGTTGTCACGGGTAAGTCTTACGGCTTCGGGGTCTATATCAAAGCCGTACAGCTTGAAATTTTCAGGCTTTCTGATGTTCGCTCTGAGCGCTTCTCTTTCCTCGTCCCACATTTCCTTGGGCAAAAATTCCCACTGCATAGCGGTAAATTCCCTGTCAAGACACGGCGGTATGTTAAGCGCCTTGAGCGCACTCTCGATAAGCAGTGTTCCGCTTCCGCAGAACGGGTCGCAGACAATATCGTTGTCCCTTATCCTTGCAAGGTCGGCAATTCCCGCCGCAAGCGTTTCCTTTATAGGTGCGGCATTGGAAAAACGGCGGTAGCCTCTCTTGTGAAGCCCCTCGCCCGATGTATCGAGCGTCATTGTGACGTTATCCTTCATTATTGAAAAACGGAACTGGAACAACGCTTCGGTTTCCTGAAAATAGCCGATTTTATAAACGCTTTTCATTCGCTCGACCATAGCCTTCTTGATTATCTTCTGGCAGGCAGGAACGCTTGTCAGCTTTGAATTAAGGCTGAAGCCCTTGATAGGGAATCTGTCGAACTTTCCGACATATTTTTCAATAGGGATCGCCTTTACCCCCTGAAAAAGCTCCTCAAAGGTTCTTGCCCTGAACTCCGAGAGAAGTATTCCCACACGCTCTGCTGTCGACAGACACATATTCGCCCTTATAAGCACACGCTCGTCACCTGTAAACGTCACCCGTCCGTCCGAAACGGCTATATCCTCTCCGCCTATCCTGCGTACCTCGAAGGAAAGCGTCTTTTCAAGTCCGAAGTGACAAGGTGCTGTAAGTCTGAATGTCATAGAAAATCCTTTCATCAAAACAGCGGCTTTTATAGAGCCGCTTAGTTCGTTAATAATTTGTTTTTATAGGGTTGAGGGGCGAAGCCCCCAATAGGGACGAGGGGCGATAGCCCCCGATAATTAGCCCCTTCCCATGGGGAAGGGGTTTTCGGCAAGGATGCCGAAATAAGGACACACCAAGCTTTGCGCGAAGCAAAGCCAGTAGAGTGTCCTAAAGGGGGTAGGGATTTAGGACAAGCACTTTTTTTAAAAACATACTTTTTCTTCAATCCGAACTGTCTTTGTATAGCCACTGTTATCTGTTTTTATCAGTTCGAGCTTGTACTGCTCGTATCTTCTTCCGCTTTCTGCGTACCCCAGTCGGGTACAAGCAATGTTTCACCGCCGTGCTTCTTTACATACTCGCCGTCTTTATGCGTGGAATCGCAGGTCCTTGGCAGATTATCCGCCTTGTAATAACCCACAGCGGTATTCTTGCATTTTGACGTTGCAAGAAGTCCTGTTTCGGTACAGTATTTCTTTTCGACTACGTTTGAATCCTTTGCAAAGGTCTTTGTAGAATCCTCGTTCACAACATTCACCATAAAGTTGTGCCATACCTGCGCAAGATAAATATAGTTTGTTGTGCCGATGTTCTTGTTATCGTCAAATCCCAGTCTTATAACACCGCAGTAATCCGCAGTAAGTCCCGCAAACGCAAGAACACGCTCATCGTTTGAAGTACCTGTCTTGCCGACTACCTCTATACCGTCGATTTTCGCATATCTACCCGAGCCATTTGTAGTATCCGTAACCGCCTTGAGCAGTCTGTTTGTTATATATGCGCTGTCGCTTTCCATTACTCTGTCACCGAGAGGCTCCTGCTCGATAACCGTCTTATCGTTGTAGTCGGTGATAAGGTTGTACAGCTTAGGCTCGTAATATACACCGCCCGAGCCGAATATCTGATATGCACCGGCAAGCTCCATAAGCGTCATGCCCTGCGTAAGCTGACCCAGAGCAATGGGCGAATATGCCTTGTCATAGGTGTAGTCAAGCGTTGTAACGTTCAGCTTATCCGTAAGGAAGTTGAAGCAGGTGTCTATTCCGAGTACCTGTGCCATACGGACAGCGGTCGTGTTCTTTGACTGCTGTACCGCATACCACGCCGGTATATATCCGCCCGAGCCGTAATCGCCCTCAAAGTTACTCGGCCAGCTTGTGCCTTCGGGAAGCGTGATACATTTATCCAGTATCATCGAAGAATAGTTGATTATATCCTTATCTACAGCCTGACCGTAAACCGAGATAGGCTTCATTGTTGAACCGATAGGCAGTATAGCCTGTGTCGCTCTGTTGAAGCAGCCGTCACCGGGCTTATCACCGATACCGCCTGCAAGAGCCACTACGTTACCTCTGTAGTCGGTAAGAACAAATGCCGCCTGAGCGCAGTTTTCTTCTATTGCAGTCTTATCATAGCTGTAGAAGAAGTTGTTCGGATCCTTGAAGAAGGTTTCCAGCTTCTCCTGTATATCCATATCCATATTGAGATATATCTTGTAGCCACCCTTATAAAGATCCGCCTTCGCCTCTGCATAGGTCATGCCTTTTGCCTTACTCAGATCCTCGATAACCTGCTGTATGGCAGCGTCTACATACCAGTTCTGAGTTATTTCATACTCGTTCCAGCGATATGCCTCATAAGTATCCTCATCGTCATATCCGTCGCTGTTCTCGTCCTTGTTTGCGTTGTTTCCGTAATACTCATCATATCTGGGATCCTTATAGCCGTAAGCGTCGCCCTCAACGATAAGTCTGAATTTGACCTGCTCTGTCTTTGCGGCTTCATATTCGTCGGTCGTAATAAGGCCCTGCTCATACATACATTTCAGTGCGTAAAGCTGTCTTTCCTTCGAGCGTTCAAGATTTGCATAAGGGTTAAGCACGCTCGGAGAACGTGTCATGCCTGCAAGTATCGCACTTTCGGCAATTGTCAGCTGATCGACCGTCTTTCCGAAATAATAGTAAGCCGCCGAGCCTACTCCGTAAACCGTACCTCCGAGAGGAACACGATTGAGATACGCTTCAAGTATATCTATCTTGGTATACTGCTTTTCAAGGTTAAGCGCTCTGAATATCTCTCGTATCTTACGTTCGGGAGTTACTCTGTCGTCACCCGTGATATTCTTTACAAGCTGCTGTGTTATGGTCGAGCCGCCCTCGCCGTAACCGTTGAACAGGGTCGATATTGTTACACGAACCGTTCTTTTCCAGTCAACGCCGTCATGCTCATAGAAACGCTTGTCCTCGACTGCCGTGAATGCGTCCTGAGTGTGCTTCGGTATCTGCTCCATATTTACCCAGATACGATTCTCATCACCTGACAGACGCTTTACCTCCACCTGCTCTCCTGCGCTGTTCTTCGCATAAATAAAGCTGGTATAGCTAAGATCGACGTTCTTGAGATCAACGTCAAACGCACTGTCGGCAAACTGCATTATATATACAGTAAGCGTTACCGCTACTATACAGCAGGTAATGATTACTATCATGAACAGGCTGAGAAACGTTGTTCCGATAACTCCTAAAACGTGCTTTACCGTATTCAATGTCTTGTTCTGCTTTTTCTTTGATTTTTTCTTTACCGCAGGCGTACTTTCCTCAAGCTCAACGTCTGCATTAAGATAATTGGTTTTTTTCTGACTCATATTTACGTCCTTTTAAGGTGTGTTGTTTACAATATTATTGCCGCTGTCGGCAAGGATATATTCTTCCGAAGCAGAGTATACCACGTTGTAAGTATAGCACAAATCGGCGCAAATGTTAAGCCTTTTACGGCGAATTTTCAGAAAATATTCAAAAATGATGCCGCTCACACCGTTTTTTCGACGTTTCCGATATATCCCCTGTGCCGTATACACAAAAAGCACACAAAAACGCCCCGCAGAAGCGGGGCGTCATTATCGTTATTAAGCTGTCGTCAAGAATAGTCCACAACGTCAAGCCATGTGAAGAGGAGATCCTTCTCTTCCTTACTTGTAACACCCTTTGCGAGCGTTGATGCCGCCATAATGGGAAGCCATTCCTGAACATATGTCTTTGCTGTATTTGTCTTCTTGCAGAACAGGTTGAGATACTTCTCAGCTGTTTCTGTAGATGTAAGTGCGAGCTTCAGATATGTCTTGGCAACATCTGCACTGGCATTACCTGCCGAAGCGCCTATCCAGTCAACTATATAAACCTTGTTGTCGTCTGTTACAACTATGTTCTCAGGACCGAAGTTACCGTGGCACAGCTTAACGTGCTTGGGTGTGCTGTCAAGTCTTGTCAGAAGATCATATCTCTTGATGTGGTCGATTACGTCAAGGCTCTCGATTTCTTCTCTCAGTTTATCCTTCAGCTTTGAAATGCCTGTAACCTTCTTAGCGTGGATGCTGAGCTGAAGCTCTACCATATCGTCAAGATAGCCGTCGCAGTTCTCAGGCTCTTCCTGCATAATCTGTGCAAGCGTCTTGCCCTTTATAAGCTCTGTAGCTATTGCCCACTTGCCGTCGATAAGCTCAACTTCCTTTATCTTAGGAACGTTAAGTCCTGTTTCTTCAACCTTTGAATCCATGAAAGCCTCATAGAAAACTACTGTTTTGGGTGCATCAGGTTTGAATACCTTTACTGCAAGGTCGCCGCTCTCATATACGTCAACGGTTTTACCTTCGGAGATTTTTTTACCTAATTTTATTTCATTCATACTTAAGTCCTTTCCGGGAGCGCTGTGCTTTATGCTGCGGCGTTTCCTTTTAATGTGACTTGATTATAACACTTTTTTGCCCGTTTGTCTATAGTTTGATTGGAAATTTAACAAAAATGCAACAAAATATTTTTCTCAGTTGTGCATTTTGACGAAAATTGTAGTGGAAGAATTTACAGTAATTTTTCACCACTTATACAATCGGTTCGGCTCAAAGCATGCCGTTACATCAGCTCGTTGCTGTCAAGAATAACCGTGAACGGTCCATCGTTCAGAATCTCTACCTTCATATCCGCACCGAACCTTCCTGTCTGCACGTCGGCTATGCTTTCGCAATTCCGGCATTGCTCGACGATATACTCGTACAGTTCGTTTGCCATATCGGGTGAGCCGGCGCTTGTAAAGGAGGGACGGTAGCCCTTGCGGCAATCTGCGTACAGCGTGAACTGTGAGATAAGAAGCAGGCTTCCGCCGACATCGGCAGGGGCAAGGTTTGTCTTTCCGTTCTCATCGTCAAAGATGCGAAGCCCCGTCATCTTGCGTATCAGCTTGTCTGCGATTTCCTTTGTATCGGTCTGCGAGATGCCTATCAGCACCAGAAATCCCTTTCCGATCTTGCCGATTATTTCGTTATCTACGGTTACACTCGCACCTGTCACTCTTTGAATAACAAATTTCATTTAAAAATCCTTTCAGAAGCGCATAAATAATGCCGCCGTATAAACAGGCGGCATTGTAACATCAATTGATGATTTATGCTGATTAATAAGCTCCGATATATCTCTTGAGATCGTCGGGGTTCTGGCAACGGCTTCTTGCAACTTCTTCCGTAATTTTGCCTGTGCGGACAAGTCTTGCAAGATCCTGGTCGAGCGAGAACATACCGAGAGCCTTAGAGGTCTGGATGGAGTTCGGAATCTGGAATATCTTACCTTCACGGATAAGTGAGCTGATAGCGTCTGTACAGCTCATAAGCTCAAGAGCGGCGATACGACCCTTTCCGTCAGCCGTAGGAACGAGCGTCTGTGAAATAACGGCTACGAGGGAGTTTGCAAGCTGCGCTCTGATCTGACCCTGTGAGTGAGGCGGATAAACGTCTATGATACGGTCGATGGTTTCTGCGGCACCTGTCGTATGCAGTGTCGAAAGCACAAGGTGACCTGTTTCTGCGGCGGTTACTGCGGCATTGATAGTTTCAAAGTCACGCATTTCTCCGACGAGGATAACATCGGGGTCCTCACGGAGTGCGGCACGCAGTGAGCCTGCAAAGCTGTCTACATCGGCGCCGATCTCACGCTGGTTTACCATTGACTGCTTATGTGTGTGAAGATACTCGATAGGGTCTTCGACTGTAATAATATGACAGTTCTTGTTGCGGTTGATATGGTCTATCATAGCCGCAAGAGTCGTTGACTTACCTGAACCTGTAGGGCCTGTTACCAGCACAAGACCTCTCGGACGGAGCGCAAACTCGCCCATAAGTCCCGGCAGCATAAGATCCTGCAGTGTAGGAATATCGTTACGCAGAAGTCGCATTGCTATTGCGTGATAGCCCCTCTGTCTGTACACGTTTACTCTGTGTCTGTGTCCGGATGCGGATACATACGAGAAGTCGGTGTCAAGACCCTTCTGGATAGAAGCCTTGTGCTTCATTGAGGTTATCTGATTTATGATATTGACTATGATAGGCTCTGTACAGTCGGGATAACCGCTGAGCTTTTTGATACTGCCGTGCAGACGTACAACGGGAGGAAGTCCCGCAGTAAAGTGTAAGTCCGAACATCCGAGCCTTCTTGCTTCGTCAAGTATTTTGTTAATATCCACCTTTTTATTCTCCTTTTAAAAAGACATATTGCTAACACCGCATCCGTATTATACGGAGTAGGTGGCTTTTACCAGTTCGTCAAGCGTTGTAGTGCCTGCAAGCACCATATCGGTAACGTTGCTTCTCAGCAGCTTTGTTCCGTTCTTTTCTGCCTGTGCGCCTATCTGCTCGGCTGTTGCGCCGCTTGAGATAAGCTCCTTTATATCGTTCGAGCTTACTATTATCTCGTGGATAGCGGTTCTGCCCTTATAGCCTGTATTATGGCATGAGCGGCATCCGCCGTAATGAGCCTTGCATATTTCAACCGGCTCTGTCTTTCCGACAAGTCTTAAGTCGGCAGGATCGGTAAGCATTACCTTCTCCTTGCACTCCGGGCAAAGCAGCTTTACAAGTCGCTGGGCGATAACTCCGACAAGAGATGACGCAACCATGTAAGGTGCAACACCCATATCAACAAGACGGAGGATAGTACCTGCGGCATCGTTTGTATGGAGGGTCGAAAGAACCAAGTGACCTGTGATAGCGGCACGGATAGCGATGTCTGCGGTTTCACCGTCACGAATCTCACCGACCATTACTATATCCGGGTCCTGACGGAGAATAGAACGCAGAGCCGCCGCAAATGTAAGACCTGCTTTTGCGTTTATCTGTACCTGGTTTACACCGTCTATCTTCTTTTCGCAGGGGTCCTCAACGGTAACTATGTTAACGTTGGGCTTTGAAAGCTCACCGAGCGTTGCGTACAGTGTTGTAGATTTACCCGAACCTGTAGGTCCCGTAACCAGCATAACTCCGTGCGGGCAACGTATAATCTGCTTGAACATTTCGTAGTTGTACAGCGTCATACCAAGGTCGGTTATCTTTCTTGTCTTTTCATCTGCCGTTGAAAGCAGACGGATAACGCACTTCTCACCGTAAACGGTAGGTATGGTAGATACACGGACGTCAAGGTTTACGCCGTCGATAGTCATACCGAAACGGCCGTCAAGAGGTATTCTCTTTTCGGCGATGTTCATACCGCCGAGTATCTTTATACGGGTAATGAGCGAGTTATGTGCGGCAGGCTTTACCTTCATCTGCTCGATAAGCTCGCCGTCTACTCTGAGCCTTATTCTTGTTCTGTCCTTGAAAGGCTCTATATGAATATCCGACGCATTCATTCTGAATGAGGTTTCGACTATTGTATTTACCAGCTTAACGATAGGTGCGTTATCAACACGCTCGCCTGATTCGGGGTCGTCCTGGATAACATTGTCCGTAGCGTTGTTGTACTCTTTATTGAGGTTATCCATAACGTTGCTTACGGTCTGCTGTGAATATGCCTTGCTGATAGTTTCGTTGATAGCTGTACGGGTAGCTATCATTGCGTGTATCTCCATACCGGAGATAACCTTCAGCTCCTCGAATATGTAGAAGTTGATAGGATCGTCTGTAGCAACAGTAAGACGTGAATCGTTCATCTGGAACGCTACACAGCAGTTCTTCTTTGCTATAGCCTCAGGTATCTTCTTGACCGCCTCTATATCAATCTTTGTGGTTGTGAGGTCGATGAACGGCACTTTAAGACGGATAGACAGCGCCTGTGCAAGCTGTGTTTCTGAAACATAGCCCAGCTCGAGCAACACGTCGCCGAGCTTTTTACCCGGCTCACTGCGCTGTTTTTCAAGGGCTTCTTCAAGCTGATCCTCTTTCAGAAATCCGTTCTCAACAAGAATCTGTCCTATCGGTATGTTCTTCATTAAACTGTTCCCCCTGTGATTAGTGGTATACTTGCCGCCTGTACTTGAAAAAGGCGGCGATATGTGGTAAAATATCCATACGCTGTTTTACAGCGCTCCAAAAAGGAAAGGATGGTTATATATATGACAGGTATACTATGGTATGATACCGTAATTTGCGTGCTTGTGTTTATCTTCGGCTCGGTCATTGGCAGTTTTCTGAATGTGGTAATCTACCGCACTCCCCTGCACATGTCGATTGTGAACGGCCCTTCTCACTGCTTTTCTTGCGGTGAACGTATAAAGCCGTATGACCTTGTGCCGATATTCAGCTGGATATTCTTAGGCGGCAAGTGCCGCAAGTGTAAGGCTCCTATCTCGGCACGTTACACTGTTGTCGAGGCTCTGACGGGAATAATGTTCCTGCTCGCCTACATAAGATTTTCGGCAAGTCCGCCGATGGTGGTCGCAATCGTATTCTTCTCATTGCTGATAGTCCTCAGCTGTATTGACATTGACCATATGGAAATCCCGTACTGGTGTACGATTTCGATAGCCGTACTCGGTATCGCCACGTTCTTCACCGAGCCTAATATGCCCTGGTGGGAGCATTTTGCAGGTGCGGCTGTTATCGCAGTGCCTTTCGCTATACTCGCTTTATTCGGCGGTATGGGCGGCGGCGATGTTCAGCTTATGGCGGCATCGGGTTTTGTGCTTGGCTGGAAGATAGTTCCCTCAGCCGTTATCGGTGTTGTGGTGGGCGCTGTCTACGGGCTTATCGTGCTTTGCGTATCGTCACGGTTCACTAAGGAGCAATCCGCAAAAATCAACGAAAAACTCACAGATTGGTGCGAGGGCAAGGCTGTCGATAACTCGAAGGATGTTATCATAGGTGAATTTGAAAACGGCAAGTGCAAGATCGACCCTGAGCTTTTTGAAGAAAAAGCGTGGAATATTTCGGGCGATGAGCTTAAAGCCGCAACACAGTCACTCGGCAATGAGCTGAACGAAGTAATGGGCGGGCTTCCCGACAGCAAGGAATATGTATTCCGTGCGAACGTGGAAAACGGCAAGATAACAAAGATAAAGCTGCGCCGCCGCATTGCTTTCGGTCCTGCACTGAGCGTAGGACTTGCAGTCGGTATGCTTTGCGGTGAAACCATTATCAAGGCTTATCTTTCAATGCTGTAAAATAAGCGTTTATATTTCCCCCGCCGATTAAGGCGGGGGATTTTTTGTTATCAGCCGAAAATCTTAATCCTGTAAAGAATTACAATATTCATATCATCAGAATAACTGTAATTCTCAAGGTCGGGACTGCTTGAAGGTGTCAGCTTCAGAAGCGACATATTGAGCAGCTTGAACATCTGAACTCGCTCACTTACCTTTATGTTTCCATCGGAATCGTAAGTGTTGACACCCATTCTGCACCATGTGCCCTTATCGCCTGAGGTCGTCTTGAATGTGAACTTATAGCGCGAGTCATTGTAATATTCATTATTGAATACGGCATAAGCATTATTGTTGACAAGCGAAGTAGCCTTTGTCTTATAGTCAACAACACTGTTGAGCTTGCCGAGATCGTATAACTGATAACCCTCAGCTGTTGAACGCAGTATCATGCAGTAAACAGTTTCGTTGAGTTCCTTATCGGCGAACATAACGGAAGCTATCTTTGCCACACTGCTGTCAACGTCGGAGTTCTTGGTAAGATCCTCGGTCTTATATTCTTTTATGTTGTATGTTGAAGCATTTTTCAGCTTATCAGTAACATAATTGGTTATCGTATCGGTTACGGCATTTGTTACTGTATCCTCGTCAAGAGATTTCACTATGCCGTTTACGGGATTGAACATAGACATAGCCGCAACAATGAGTATTGTCATAATTGCCATTGCGATTATGACCTCAATCAGCGTAAATGCCTTTTTCTTTAAGAGCTTTCTCATCCGGCATCATCCTCCTTTACGGGCGTACCGTAAATATGGTTGTAAATACCGTTTGTAGCCGCATCATCAAATGATTCCGATGTTTTTGCCGTATCTGTGCTCTTTGGATCAATAAAATACTTGGCAAAGCAACCGTAATCACTTTCAAACTTATCTTCGGACAGTGTAAAGTATATCTTCATGCTGTACGAAGTATCCTTGTCGCTTGCTTTCTTTGCACTGAATCGTACATTTGTGCCGGATACCATGCTATAAGCCATTTTATCATCGGGCGTTACAACAATATTCTTTGACGCTTCGGGGAGTGCAATCTTTAAAGACTTGCTCTCTGAACCGTTAAGTGCATTTGTTGAGGTTGTATCAACCATAAACGCAAGCGTAATCTTGTATTTACCGTCCTCAAGAACACAGCTTTCTTCATGCACGTATATCTTGTCAATACCCTTTGTGCCGTAAATATGGATATCATCGGTTACCATACCGCCGCTGTTTTTATCCTTATCCTTATTGCCGCCGTCATTCTTGATCGTAGCATCAATAGTATTTATCTCAAGTCTGCCGTCATTATCGGCTTCGGTGCTGTCCTTGCGTATCTTTACATCGTTTATCTTGACATCGTTCGTACCGCCCGTGGGACTTACAAACTTCATGACAAGATTTACGGTATCTCTTTCAACAAGAGCGTTTTCCTGCACAAGATTGCTTATCTGCGTGTCCATATCCTTATCCACGCTGTCATTCTTTCTGTGCTGTGCTATCGCTATTGCAAGTATCTGCATTACGATAGCCGACATAAGAGCGAATATGACTATGGAAACGAGAACCTCTGTCAGCGTAAAGCCTTTTTTACTTTTAAAGCGTTTAAACAGCTTCATGCTATCCGCTCCTTTCATCAGTTATAACCGTACTTTCTCCATGACCTTGAGCTTGACGAGCCGAGTGTTCCGATCTCACCGCCCGAATTGGAAATGAGCTTTTCCATATAATCAAAGCGTGCGTCTTCCTTTTCAGCTCCGGTCAGCGTACTGTCTACATATCTGTCGTAGTAGTCATAGGGGATAGTAGCCATATACACTCTTGATGTATTCGGCATCTCATAGTCGGATACGATAAGACCGCCGAGCATCGCAAAATGTCCTTCTGTTGACTTACCTGCACCGAACGTCATATAGGGTGCATATATGAAACCGCAGAATGTATTATACTGCATATCAAAATTTACATCGCTGTTCTTGTTTATCGCAACTACGAACAGGTTGTTATGAATTCCGCCTGAGTTCTTGTACTTATCAAGAATGTTCTGCTTAAACAGTGTCTGCTTTCTGGCATCTGTGTCAGTTGTTCTCATAATGGCGCTTACCTTAGCTTCAGAAAATTTATCGGTATTAGTTACCTTACCATCTGCCGCTATCGCATCGGGAAGAACCTCCTTAAGAAGGTTGTAGTGACCCATAAATACTCGTGTCTGAGCAAAGTATGTTACGCCGTCGCCTATAACGAATATTACACTGCCCTTACCCTTTGTAAGTACGCTGAACCAACCGGCAAACTGACCGTCGGGTTCGTTGTTCCAACGGAAGCAGTTGAACTTGGATTTATCCTCCGACTTATTTGAGAAGCTGTATGTGGGTGAACTCCACTCGTTAGCAGGAGGAGTTTTCTTCATAAAGCAGTTTGCGGGAAGATATACATACATATCAATATCGTTACCGCCGGGCATAGTGGTATCGAATACTATGTTGTATCCGTCCCATGTTCCTGCCGTAATGCGCATATCGCCCATTATGACGTACTGACCGAATTTCTGAGCTGACACTACTAACTGATTCTTTGTACTGCCTGTGTCTTTAAATCTTTCATCCTGTACCTGAGGTTCAGTTGCATTGTCGAACTTATAGTTAATAGGATCTACTGTATATGAGCCGTCGTCATTGATAAACTTCTTTGTCATATTCCAGTTGGTGTACTCGGGATTTCCGACTTTTTCGTTGATCTTAGCCTTGACATTTGTCAGTGATTCGCATGTTCCGCTGTCGGAAGGCCATACATACGAATATGCCTGTTCATTTGAGCCTCTCGCCTTATCCATGTTTGAACGCAGTGCATTGTATGCGCTGTCGTTGTCGCCGTTCTTTGCTTCAAAGCGAATAGAAGCATCGGTATAATCCTTTATTCTGCTGTCATCAACGCCGTGTGACTTTATCCATGCCTTCTGTGCGCCGTAGTAGCTTGAACCTGAGCAGAGGTAGACATTGCCTCCGACCGTTATTCCGCCGGGGAACTTATCGCCCGTGTTTACTTCTTTGTCAATGTAAACATCGCCGTTTACATAAACCTTGCCCTTATATGTTTCATTTCCGAAGAAAGCGGCATCACCGTTTACATAGATCTCACAATCGCTGTCATCGCTGGGTCGTCCGCTTATAAAGTCGCCGACTACATAAACATCGGTATCGTTCTTGTAGTTGAACGATGTACCCTGTATCAGATTTCCGCCGACTCTTATACGTCCGCCGTTCAGGTTCATTGCGCCCTGACCGCCGTTATACGTCATAATAAGGTTGTTTCCGGCGGTAATATCAAATGTCTGGTCACCGTTTGAGTTGATAGGTGCGTTGTTTATGGAAAGCGTACCCGCACTGATGACCTCGGCTCTGATATTGATACCCGAGTTGCCCGACTGTGATGAGCCTATCTGGCTGTACTCGTTATCAAGGTACATTGTGGAAGTTACGGTCATACCGGACATTACAACATCATTCGGAGCATAGCCTGTAGATGTGAAGAATCTGTCGAACGAATAAGGTTTTGAAACAAGCGTAAACTCACCGATTGAGGTTACCGTTGAGGTTTCACCGTTTACTAATACTTCGGTTTCGACTTTTATCGTCTGCTTTTCGTCGCCGCTGTCACCGCTGAGCTTTGTTACCGTTATCTTGTAATCGCCAAGACCGCCGGCAAGCTCTGCGAAAGCATCTGTGCCATCGCCCTTTGTGGTGAGCGACTTGTTGGGCGACAGTGCAATTATAGCGTCTACGAAAGCATCGTCCGTCTTTGTGTTGAGATATTCGGTTACGAGGTCATTTAGCGAAACGGCACTCTGGTAAGACTGTTCGTTGCCGTATTTTATCTCGACCTGTGCACGAGCGGAAATTGTCGAATAATAAACCGCAGATGCAAGAACTATCATAACCGTCATTATAGCTATAATGAAGAATAAAACGCTGCCCTTGCCGCCTTTCAGCCGCAATAACGCCCTTTTCATCATTAACGCTTTTCTGTTATGTTTGTTCATAGCGTTTCATCCTTTCATTTCTTACTTGTAAGCAGCCGTTTATTCGGCTGTGCTGTTGTTTGCAAAGGGATCTGCAACAGGCTGTATGCAGAGCAGGTTTACGGAGAACTCCATCGTGTAATCGTCTGCCGATGTATTTTCACCCGACTCGCCGCCTGTAGCTGCGCCGGCTTCCATCTGGTAGCTGAGTGACGCTATGGAAACTGCCTTGCTCTTGCCGTTCTTTTCGTATACGCCAGAGTAAAGCAGATCTGCAAAGTTGTGCAGATTTTCAAGCTTGTTTGAATGAGCTGTAAATGCTACTGTTACAGAACCTACGGTTACGGGTTCGCTTGCGGCAAGAAGTGTTGCCTGGAGCTTCTTTGCGTACATAACAAGCTCTCTTGTGCTGAGCTTGCTGAAATCTGTTTCTTTATCGGGAGTTTCAACAACGGTATTGGCAAAGTCCTTGAGGGGGTATGTTACCTCTGTGGGCGAAAATACCGATACGGAAAGTGCCTGCGTTGAAAAAGGTGATATCGTCAGACCGTCAATCGTTATATCCTTGCCCTGAGAAATGAACTTACGCATAATTTCATCGGCTTCGTATTCTGTGAGGTCGTTGAAGAACTTGTCTGCAAGGTTCTTACCTTTTTCATACGCTTCGCTTATATCTTTATCTATCGTTGTCTCGTGCTTGAGCTGTTCATTTATATCCGCTAATTGCTTATTGACAGACGCAAGCTGCTTGTTGTTATCACCTATCTTGTTGAAGTTGGGAAGAATAAATACAAATATGCCGACGCCTATTATTGCGGCAACTAAAAATACAACTATAAGAATTCGTTCCTGTTTACTGATCTTCATGTTATGTATGTCCTTTCCCCGTTACTGTGCCGTAGATTCGGCAGTTGATTCTGTTGCGGAAGCGGTTGAAGATGTATCGGTCTGTGTGCCGTTCTTGCCTGCTTCAATAATACTGTTAGCCGAATTCTTATCGACTGTGACACCATTACCCGCCTTAAGAAGCATTGTCAGGCTGAACTCAATGGTTTCCTTATTGTCCTCGCCTTTTTCAACAGTGTAACCGGTATATGTGATATTCTCAAAATAACCCTGATCTATCAGCGCTCTGACATACTGCGAAGGCTGCGCCTGATTTTTACAGCTGTATGTTGCGGTTACGGAATAACCGGATATATCGACAGAATCTATCAGCTTCATACCTGAAAGGTTTTTGCGGATATCATCGCTTGTAACATTTTCGATTTTATCCTGCTTTGCGGTGAACGGTTCTCTGAGCATCTTGTAGACATCGGTCGTTCCGACAGGCATATAATTGTACATCAGCTCGGCATTTGCAATAGAATCCTTGTAACTCTGGAAGTTGGCAAGAACGCCTTCCTTCTGCTGTAATGTCGTAAGTCTTGCCTGAAGTGCTGTATCGTTTATATCTGCCTGTACCTTTGTTATCTGGCTCTTTATGTTGTTGTTGATAACATCTATAACAACATTTGCGCCGACAACCGCAAGAACGCTTATGAGAGCCGCCGCACCGAGTCCGATGAAGAAGGTATTAAGACCCTTGCTTTCCTTTGCCGCTGTGGTGTCAAGAAGGTTGATATGCTCAAGCTCCTTGTTCACCTTGTAAAGTGCGCCGATGGCGTTTGCGTATACGGTAAACTCGAAATCAGCTCTTGACGCAATGGTTGTCGGGGCGCTCAGAATGTGACAGGGAACGCTGAAGCCCGATACGGTATTTGTAAGCGCTATGAAGTCGCCTATCTCGCCATAGAACATCATTTCCTTGATGGGCTTCATATCCTTCCTTGACTGGAAGAACTGGAACATTCTGAACAGGTTATCATATATAGCCTGATTTACATAATCCTCTGCATTATTATAATCAGCGGGGTCGATCTTGAAATATCTTGAGAACGAAAGAACGTTGTCTTCGTAAAGGTTGATATTCAGGAACTCCTTGTCTATCTGAACAAGCAAGAGCGGCATATAGCCCGACATCTTCGGAGTGTTCTGGATAAGACGTGAAATTGCATTGTTTGAAATGTTTACAGCCTTAAGCGAAAGACCCATGTGTGTGAACAGCTTTACATATCCGCCAACAAGACGCTGGGGGCAGGCTGTGGCAAGAACCTTGATAAGAGGGTTCTTGTTCTCGTCTACGGTTTCACCGACTATTGTATACGAAATGTTATAGTCGCCCGATATACCCATGTTGCTTCCTATCATAGCCTCGATAGCGGCTGTATTGGAGAGCTTTCTGGGCTTGGGAAGCATAAGCTCCTTGTAGAGTATCGAGCTTGAGCTGATCGATACAATAGTATCCTTTTCCTTGATAGCTCTTGTGTTGATCATATCAATTATTTCAGCCGCAACCAGCGGAACATCTGCTATGTAGCCGTTTGAAACAAGACCCTTTTCGATCTCTCTGAAGTCAACCTCGTCAATCTTGATCTTATTGCCCTGTGCTGAACCACGAACAAGTTTGATTTGTCTGTCGGTAATATCAATAGATAACATATCTCAATAATTCCTTCCTGCTTATTAGGTTTAATTTTCGTTGCTTTTTAAGTATTGCCCATACCTTCCATACCTGAGTAAAGAATCGGGAATACACCTGCAAGCAAGCAACCTACCATGGCACCCATAAGGATAATCATTACAGGCTCCATAAGGCCTACAAGTCTTGATATTGCTGAGTCGGCTTCATCGTCGTAATAATCTGACGATTTAGCAAGGATGGTATCCAGAGTACCAGACTCCTCACCGACATAAACGATAGAAACGAACATACCGTCAAATACGTTTATTCTGCCCATCGCTACCGAGAGCGACTCGCCTCGTTTTACGTTTTCGACAACATCTTCAAACTGCTTTATGATATATGTATTGCCGAGAGTGCCTACCGATTTTTCGATACAGTCTACCATCTGAAGACCCGAGGAGAAGAGGTTTGACATTGTACGGGCAAAACGTGCGGTATAGATTGTACGGAGAAGTCCTCCGATCTTAGGTAATTTCAGAAGCATTTCGTCCCACTTGAGCTTTGACGAAGGGGTCTTGACAATAAGTCGCAGTGCAATTACAATTGCGATAAAAACTATAACAAGAATATACCACTGGTTTATCATAAAGTCACTTATTCCGAAAATTGCGGCTGAAAGCGGAGGCATCTCTGTGTCGCCCGCAAGGTCACGGAACATAGGCATGATCATCGTGAACATCGCTATCATAATAACTACCAGAAGCACAAGCAGTACGATAGGATAAATCATAGCACCCTTGATCTTGTTCTGCGTCTTGCTGTCCTTTGCGTAATGCTCTGATACACGGTTCATGATTGTATCAAGGTTACCGGACGCTTCACCTGCGCCGACCATACTGACGAAAAGTGACGGAAATACACCGGGCTTTGTAGCTATAGCCTCAGAGAAGCTGCGACCCTTCTGTACCTCCTCATATATATCGAGAAGCACCTGCTTTTGTTTTTTGTTTTCGGTCTGCGCCTGCAATATCTGAAGCGCCTTTACAAGGCTTACGCCCGATGTAAGCATCGCCGCAAGCTGTCGGCAGAAGAACGACAGATCCTTCGTCTTGAACTTATATTTGACATCAGCCGCCTTGTTCTTTGACGCATCCTTATAAGATGTGCAGAACAAGCCTTTTTGTCGGAGCTTATCAATAAGTTCAACGGAATCTTCCGCCATTTCGGTTCCTTTTACCTTTTTACCGTTTACGTCGGTAGCAACGTAAGCAAAAGTTGTCACTGGTTATCCCCCATTCATCATAACAGAATAAACAACCTCCACATCAAATGGAAATTATTATATAACAAAATTATACCATAAGTTTTAGCGAATAGCAAGAAAACTTTAATGGCATATCAAACAATTTTCAAAGCAAAATTTTATGTAAAATTGCCGAAAAACGAACTATGTTTTCGCCAATTTAAGGCATTTTTTCATCGTTTTTTAGTTTTGACATATACATACAGCCATTCGGGGCATATTGCGCCGATATGGCTGTATACTATTAAAAATAAATAAAGAAAACAGCGGTTACACATCAAGTGCGATAGTGATCATATCGGTAAGGGTCTTTTCACGTTCTTCGGGTGTAATGTCCTCCGTTCCTGTCAGAGGGTTGTTTGTAACGGTACATATACACAGCGCCTTCTTGCCTGCCGCCGCCGCATTCATATAAAGTGCCGCCGCTTCCATTTCCACAGCAAGAACACCCATTTTCGACCATGCCGAAAGGCTGTCCGACGCATCGTAATACACCTCTCCCGTCAATACATTTCCGACGTGAGCCTTGATATTTTTCTCTGTCGCAAGCTCATACGCTCTTTTCACAAGTCCGAAGTCGGCTATGGGCGCATACGTTCCGGGCAAGCCGTACTGCCTGTCAACATTAGTATCGTGGCAGGCACCCTGCGCTATTATCACATCTCTGGGCTGAACCTGCGGTACAAGCGCACCTGCCGTTCCGATTCTTATAATCGTTTCGGCTTCATAGAAATTGAACAGCTCATAGCTGTATATGCCTATAGATGAAACTCCCATTCCGCTTCCCATTACCGTTACCTTTGAGCCTTTGTAATTGCCTGTGAAGCCGAGCATATTTCTTGTATCGTTAACGCAGACTGCGTCCGAAAGATAATTTTCGGCTATGAATTTTGCCCTTAACGGATCTCCAGGCATAAGAATTTTCTCTGCAATTTCTCCCATTTTTGCCTTTATGTGCGGTGTAGGTACATTTGCCATACTATCATTTTCCTTTCTGAAACCATTTGAATTATGCTGATTTTACTTCTTTTTTTCGGCACACAGCAGGTATTTTTACCCAGAGCATACATATTATTACCTTTTTCACATCTGAAATCAGTTTACAATATCCATATTCTGCATTTATAGTTACAGCAGTGTAACAAATTCGGGTCTTTGCGTGTGCTTTGTTCACATATTATACACCATAACGAAAAAAATGTCCAGTTTCATTTAAACGATTACATTCTTTTTTGTCAATCTGAACGAAAATTAAGCCGATTAAACAAATTAAAGCAAAACCCACTTGACCGTAACGTAAAATTTATGTATAATTCATTTCAGCCAAGCGAGAGACTTGGCGTTATAGATCGATACAAACTTACTGTAAGGAGATTAAAGACATGAAAAAGATTTTAGCTTTAGTAGCAGTAGTAGCTATGGTAGCAGCTATGGCAACAGCTTGCGGCAACAACACAACATCAGGTTCAAGCGTTGGTAGCTCAACAAGCGTTTCTGAGTCTAAGTAATCAGAAATAACGGAAAAATACCGGGAGTTCGTTTTTACGGACTCCCGGTTTTTCTTTATCTTTTCCGACTTTTGCTAAAATGCGTTGTTGAATTCCTCGCATATCTGCTGTGCCGTTCTTCCGCTTTCTCTGTTATAGCGGTTTATCACTATCCTGCCGTTTCTGTTCATACTGCACGGCTGTTCACAGCAGGTCATAAACACGCTTATGCCCGCACTGCCGATTATCTCCGCACTTCCCTCACTCAGCGACCCGAAAGGATACGCAAAAGCGACCGTTCTTTTCCCTGTGACCTGCTGTAATTTATCCGACAGCCTTGCCACATCCTCATACAGCACTGTGCGGTACTGCTCGTCGCTCTCGTTTTCTTTTCTCGCACAGCCGTTTCTTTCCCCGTTGTATGAGTGCATATCGTAAGTGTGATTTCCTATTTCGACATAACCGCTGTCCGACAGCGTCTTTATTTCATTCCATGTCAGGTAAGCATAAGACAAGTGCTTTCCCTCTTCGTTGATACGGGAATATTCGTCCGTATAACTGCCAACAACATTTATGACCGCCTTCATTCCGTATTTTTTCAGCAGCGGCAGCACATAATAAAGTCCGGTTTCATACCCGTCGTCAAACGTGATCACAACCGTTTTTTCCGGCAGTATGCCGCCCTGCTCACGAATTTTCACAAGCTGAGACGGAAGAACGGAAACATAACCGTTTTCGGACAGATACGCAAGGTCGCTCTCCAGCTCGTTTGGAGTAATTATATATTTTCCCGCTCTGCTTTCATCTTTTAGCACCTGATGATACATCAGCCCTATAAAGCTGTCGCCGCTTTCGTTTTCGGCATATATTGCGGCACTCAGTATCCCGAGCATCACCGCAATGCACACCACGCCTGCCATGATTGCCGCAACGCATATTTTTATGCTTTTCAAGCTATCATCTCCGTTTGTTCTTTTTGTTTAATTATCAGCCTTTAAGCATATAATTATTCGTTAAACTGCCGTATTTTTTTGTTTTACAAACTTTTACACGTTTTTCCGATTGACTGCTATTTATTTTAGTTGTATAATTTGCGTAGTAAAATTTGTCTATATCCCCGATATACCATAGTCCGAGTTTTCTATCTGCAATTATTTTCTATTCAGGAGAGGTTTATATGAACACAGATAATATGCGAGAGCGTGCGGTCGCCGTAAGTGTTGTCGTTCCCGTATACAACGTTGAAAAATACATTGAACGTTGTCTTGATTCGCTTGTCCGCCAGAATTTCGGATACAAATACGAAATAATCATTGTGAATGACGGAACGAAAGATAATTCCATGACGATAGCGGACAGGTTTGCAAGCGAGTATGATTTCATAAGAATAATCACTCAGCAAAACGCAGGCCTTTCAGCCGCAAGAAACACAGGTCTTGCAAACGCTAGAGGCGAATATATCGCCTTTGTTGACAGCGACGACTTTGTATCGCCATTTTACATTTCCGAAATGTACACGCTCGCCGTAAAAAACAACGCAGACATTGTACAGTGCAGATACTGCAATTACTTTGAAAAATCCGACCGCAGTATAAATGTGCTTCTTTCCCACCGTAACGGTGTAATCGGCGGAAAAAAGGCGTTTGAAAAGCTGATTTCCGACGTTTCGGTAAGAAATTACGCATGGAACAAGCTGTACAGACGTTCGCTCTTCACTGACAACAATATATCCTACCCTGTCGGAAAGTGCTTTGAGGACGTAATTACAACACCCCGCCTGTTTGCCTGTGCGGAAAATGTTGCCTTTACACGAAAGGTGCTTTACAGCTATGCCCACCGTTCCGACAGCATAACGGGTCTTGCAGGAAGAAAAATGGTAGACAGCTATCTTGAGGCATATCTCATCTTGTCGGAATATCTTGCGGAAAACGGCATCTATTACAGCTGTCGCACAAGGATTTCCGTTATGACCTTAAAGGTGCTTATAACGCTGTACGGAATGATAGCAAGACAGTATATGGCAGGCAAAGGAAACGGCGGCAGCTATATTTCCGACTGCCGTGAGGTGAGAAACACCGTAAAAAAACAACTGCGTCTGCTTTCTCCTGCGTATCTTAAAAGAGCGCAGGAAAAACAGCTTTCAAAAACAAACTGACATATTTCCCCGAAAAGCATTTTCGTTTTTCGGGGAATTTTCTTTACTTTACAGGCTAAAAACCGTTTATTTCGCTTAATTTTCACATTTTCCCTGTTGCAATCAGATAAAAACCGTGTTATAATTAGTGTATATGTAAATTGGAGAAGAAAAGATATGAGTATTGCAGTAGCTATTGACGGCCCTGTAGGAGCGGGCAAAAGCTCCATCGCCAAAGAATGCGCAAAGCGTTTAGGCTTTATATACGTTGACACGGGCGCTATGTACCGTTGTATAGGTCTTTTCTGCGACCGCAACGGCGTTGATATGGACGACCCCGTGAGAGTAAGTGCGGCACTTTCGCATATTTCTCTAGACGTAAAGATAAAGGACGGCACACAGCACATATATCTTAACGGCTATGACGTTTCCGACGAGATACGCTTACCCGAAATAAGCATGGCGGCCTCCAAGGTTTCCGCTATCCCGGCTGTAAGAGCATTCCTCCTTAAGCTTCAGCGTGATATGGCAGAAAGCCGTGACGTGATAATGGACGGCAGGGATATAGGCACTGTTGTACTTCCTAACGCAACAGTGAAGATATATCTTACAGCAGATGCCGAGGTGCGTGCAAAGCGCCGTTATGATGAGCTTATCGCAAAGGGTACGGCTGTATCTTACGAGAGCGTGCTTACGGATCTTAAACAGCGTGACCACAACGATATGACAAGAGAAATAGCACCGCTGAAGCAAGCCGATGACGCAGTGCTTGCGGATACGACAGAGCTTGATTTTGAAGGCTCGTGCGACCTGCTTGTCAGAATAATCAAAGAAAAGGCAGAAATCAGATAATGTATGAATTTTTCAGGAAGATAGTATGTCTTTCAATGCACATAAAATACAGGATCAAGTTAATCGGCGGTGACAACAGACCGTATAAGAACGGCATAAAGGGCGGCTATATTATAGCCTGCAATCACCAGGATTACGGCGATCCTCCGCTGATAGCGGCAGTGAACAAGGCACATTTTTCGTTTATGGCGAAGATTGAGCTGTTCGAGAAAAATAAATTCTTCGCCTGGCTTATCACAAAGTGCGGAGCGTTCCCCGTTGTAAGAGGCGCAGGTGACGGCAGTGCCATTGACCACGCCATAGCCGACCTTGAGAAGAACAGGGCTTTCGTAATATTCCCCGAAGGCACACGTTCTAAGGACGGCAATATCGGCAGAGCAAAATCGGGTATTGCGGTTATCGCAGGCAAGACAAACGCCCCCGTTCTTCCGATGTGCATAAAGTACGGGAAAAAAGGCTTCCGCAGAAACGTATGGATCTCGGTAGGCGAGATGATCCCTGCCGAGCATATCGCACTGAACAGCGACGACAGAACAGAGCTAAGACGTGTTTCAAATCTTATTATGGATAACATAAAGATGCTGATGGACGGCATGAGCGAATATGGCGATCCGCTCCCCAAGCAGTATAACCCGAAGCCCGAAAAGCAGACGGAAGAGGAAAGCAAGTGAGCCGTTACAATATTGAAACGGCAAAGAGCGCAGGCTTCTGTTTCGGTGTTAAGCGTGCTGTCGAAATTGCGGAAAAAACCGCAGAAGAAAACGGCAGCTGCTATACGCTCGGAGAACTGATACACAACGGCAGTGAGATAGCAAGACTTCAGAAGCTGGGAGTATACCCCATAGATTCACCTGACGATCTGCCGCAGGGCAGGACGCTTATAATCCGCTCTCACGGCGTTGCAAAATCGGTTACTGATTATATACACGGCAAGGGCATAAGCTGTATTGACGCTACCTGCCCGTTTGTCGCAAAGATACACAACATTGTTTCAAAGTCGGAATGCCCCGTTATCATAGCGGGCGACCCCGATCACCCTGAGGTCATCGGGATAGTCGGACATTGCAGAAATCCGGATGAAGTAACAGTGGTGCGTGACTCGGACGAGCTGAAAAAAATGGCAGAATTGCAGAAATTTCCTCGTCAAAATGCACTAATCATGGTTGCTCAGACGACGTTTAATTCGTCAAAATGGCAATCTTGCATTCAAGTTGCAAAAAAACACTATACAAATATCGCAATTTTTGATACAATATGTAGTGCGACGGCTGAAAGACAAAAGGAAACCGAGGAGCTTGCACGGCGCTCGGCGCTTATGGTCACGGTCGGCGGAAAAAATTCCAGCAACACCGCAAAGCTGGCACAGATAAGTCAAAAACACTGCCCTGTAATATTTACGCAGGACGGCAGTGATATTGATAAAGCCGCAGTGCTTAGCCTGCTCCCTTTGCAGGGTGGTACGGTCGGTATAACGGCAGGAGCTTCGACACCTGCCTATATAATAAAGGAGGTTCATAGAATTATGAGCGAAATTCTCAACAATGAAGAAGGATTCGACTTCATGGCGGAGGTTGACAAGACCTTCAAAAAAGTATATATAGGGAACAGGGTCAAGGCTTTAGTAGTAGCTGTAAACAAGAACGAAGCTGTTGTAGACTTAGGCACAAAGCACTCGGGCTACATTCCTGCAAGCGAACTTTCGCAGGATCCCAATGCAGCTCCCTCAGATGTTGTCAAGGTTGGCGATGAGATCGAAGCCATCGTTACAGCTGTAAATGACGCAGAAGGTACAGTTACACTTTCCAAGAAGAAGGTTGACAGCGTTCTCGGCGTAGAAAAGCTCGCAGCCGCTATGGAAAATAATGAAACGCTCGAAGGTGAAGTATCATCGGTAGTTAAGGGCGGCGTTATCATTATCTCCAACGGTACAAGAGTATTCATCCCTGCGTCACAGACAGGCGTTCCCAAGGACGGCAAGCTTGAAGAACTTCTCAAGAAGACAGTTCCCTTCAAGGTTATCGAAGTAACAGAGGCAAGAGGCAGAGTTGTTGGTTCTATCCGTCAGGCTAAGAAGGAAGCAAATGATGCCGCTAAGGCTAAGTTCTGGGAGAACATTGAAGTAGGTCAGAAGTTCACAGGTGAAGTTAAGTCTATCGAAAGCTACGGCGTATTCGTAGATCTCGGCGGAGTTGACGGTATGGTTCACTCAAGCGAGCTTACCTGGAACAGAATCAAGCACCCCAGAGAGATCGTTAAGATCGGCGACAAGCTTGATGTATATGTAAAGAGCTTCGACCCCGAGAAGAAGAGAGTATCACTCGGCTGCAAGAAGGAAGAGGACAACCCCTGGAACAAGTTCGTTGCTGAATATCACGAAGGCGATGTTGTTGACGTTACTATCGTAAGCATCACACCCTTCGGCGCATTCGCACAGATTATCCCCGGCGTTGACGGTCTTATCCACATCAGCCAGATCTCTACAGAGCGTATCAACAATGTAGCTCAGGTTCTTTCCATCGGCGATGAAGTTAAGGCAAAGATCATCGAAATCAACGAGGAGCAGAACAGAGTAAGCCTTTCTATCCGTGCACTCAAGGAAGAAATGCCTGAGAACGAGGAAGAAGAAGCTGAAGACGCTGAATAATCGTCAATAAAGAAAATATCGAGCCACCGGTCACGGTGGCTCATTTCAGACTGTCGATAAACCCACGCACCGCAAAAATGCAGAAAAGTAAACCGGTACAAACTAAAAATCTGATAAATAAAAAGAATTTCACACAGCCGTAAAAAACGGCTGTGTGAAAGCATTTTTGCTTACTGCGTCAACCGCCCCTCAACGTACCTTTGTACGCCTGTCGGGGCGGTTTCCTTGTCTGCGTGTGTTTCTCAACGTCTGCAGCGTGTCGAAAAATACTTTTTCGACACGCTGTAATGAGCCACCGGGCACGGTGGCTCATTTTATGCAAAAAAACGGAGAGAAAATGAAAAAACTGAAATCAATAATGCCCGGAACAGCCGTATGTGCCGTAATTGCCGCTGTGGCAACGCTGACAGGCGGGATAAGCATAGGCGGATTTTCCTTTGAACTTATCGGAGCACCTGTAATAGCTATACTTCTCGGTATGATACTGACGCTTGTATTCCCTAAGCTCGCAAGCCTTACATCGCTGTCGGGCGGAATAAAGTTCACGTCAAAGAAGATTCTGCAGTGGGCAGTGGTAATTCTCGGCTTTTCGCTGAATTTAAGCACTATAGCACAGGTCGGCGCAAAGAGCCTGCCTGTTATAGTCGGCACTATCTCAATATCGCTGATAGTTGCGTTTATAATGATGAAGCTAATGAAGGTGGACCCTAAGACCGCCTGCCTTATAGGCGTAGGCTCGTCTATCTGCGGCGGCTCGGCTATTGCGGCTACAGCGCCCGTTATAGATGCGGATGATGAAGACGTTGCACGTTCAATATCGGTAATATTCCTGTTCAATGTGCTTGCCGCACTCATATTCCCGACGCTCGGACACGCTATAGGACTTGGCACGGAAGGGTTTGCGGTGTTTGCCGGGACTGCGGTCAACGATACCTCATCGGTCACTGCGGCGGCATCGACAGCGGAGGGTATTTACGGATACAGCGGAATACTTTCAGCCGCCGTAACGGTAAAGCTGACAAGAACGCTCGCCATTATCCCGATAACGCTCGTGCTTGCACTCTACCGCACAGCAAAAGCCAAAAAAAGCGGCGGCAGTAAAGCTGATTTCTCGATTAAGAAGATATTCCCTTGGTTTATCCTTTTCTTTGTCGGTGCGTCACTTATAACAACGGTCTGCGGATTACTGCCTGAAAACAGCGTCACGCTGTTCTACTCATCGCAGTTTGTGCCGTTTGCAAAATGGCTGGCTAAATTCTTTATAGCAATGGCTATGGGTGCTATAGGACTTAACACAAATATAGTAAAGCTGATACGCAACGGCGGAAAGCCGATACTTCTCGGACTGTGCTGTTGGGTATCCATCACCGCCGTTTCGCTCGGTGTACAAAGCGTTACAGGACTTTTCACAAGCAATTTAATTTAAAGGTTTGCTGTCAAAAAACTGCTGAAGACAGAAATAAGATAAAGCGGAGCGTGGGTTTCACGCTCCGCTTTTGTCGTTATATTTATATATCAAGCGTCTTAAGATATGCTCTGAAATCCTCGCCTATCTCGGGGTGATTCAGTGCAACCTCAACACACGCCTTCATTATGCCGAGCTTGTTGCCCATATCATAACGTGTGCCGGTGAAGTCAACGCCTACCATGCCCTCGCTCTTTGCAAGCTGTTTCATAGCGTCGGTAAGCTGATATTCGCCGCCTGCGCCTGTCGGGAGGGTTGCGAGAATATCGAATATCTTAGCAGGAAGAACGCATCTGCCGAGTATGGCAAAGTTTGAGATCACTTCCTCGGGCTTGGGCTTTTCAATCATATCCGAAATGCTGTAGAGGTTGTCTTCAAGCGGTTTTACGTCAAGCGTGCAGTATTTCAGCACAAGCTCAAACGGAACTTCCTTCATACTTACGACAGCCTTGCCATACTTCTCGTACGCTCTGCAGCACTGTGCCGTGCAGGGATCGTCACCGATTATAACATCGTCGCCGTAGATAACTACAAAGGGATCGTTTCCGACAAACTGCTTTGCATACATAACAGCGCCGCCTGTGCCGTTCTGCGTCTGCTGACGGACGTAGGTGATGTTCTTGCCCATTTCGGCAATGTCGCATACTACCTTGTAGAATTCTGTCTTTCCGCCTGCAAGGAGCTGAGCCTCAAGATCGGGCTTGCGGTCGAAGTGGTCCTCAACCTCCTGCTTGCCACGGGAAAGAACTATCAGTATCTCGGTTATGCCTGAGTTTATGACTTCCTCAACGATATACTGTATAGCGGGCTTGTCGACAATATTCAGCATTTCCTTCGGAATAGCCTTACTTGCGGGGAGAACTCGTGTTCCGAAGCCTGCGGCGAGTATTACTGCCTTTTTAACTTTTTCCATTATTGGTACCTATCCTTGTTCTGATGTATTCCCTACCGTTTTTTCTTCATATCCACATATAATATAATTTGCAGACGCAATGGAAATTACGCCTGCAATTATTATTTTAAGCGTCAACGCTTATATTCTGTTTTGCCGAAATTACTTTATAAGTGCTTCGTAAGCCTTGAGCAGCTTTGTAAAGCAACCGATAGCGTAGAAGTCACCGCTTATAGCCTTTGCAACGAAATCGTACTTGCCGTTTACAACAGCAACAACGTCAGCGATAGGCATATCTATATGTACATCGTTGTCGATGTAGCCCCAAGGCTCTACTGTTACCTTACCGTCATCAATAAGAATATAAATGTAGAATTCTTTCTCGCCGTAAGCCTTGATCTCTATAGCGATCTTCTCGTTTACCTTTGAAACGTCCTTCTTTGCGAACTTTTCTCTTACCATATCTGCAAGAGCAAACTTGTCGGGTTCTGTGGGAGCAGCCTTCTTAGCTTCCTTCTTAGCGGGCTTAGCGGGAGCTTCCTTCTTAGCAGCGGGAGCGGGCTTCTTAGCAGCGGGAGCTGCCTTCTTAGCGGCGGGCTTCTTTGCAGGTGCCTTTTCAGCAACCTTTTCAGCAGCCTTTTCAACTGCCTTTTCAGCAACCTTCTCAACTGCCTTTACAGCCTTTACGGCATCTGCCTTTACCTCAGCGGCAGCCTTTACAGCTTCAGTCTTTACAGCTTCAGCTACGGGTGTCTTAGTTCCTATCGTATTTGTCTTCTTAGTAGCCATTTCACTTAGATCCTTTCTGTATTTGCTGCCTGTCGGCAACAAGTGTGCGGGGGTGTTTCCCTCTATTGCATATAATACCATATACATTTGGAAAAAACAAGGGCTTTTATTGTCTTTTCGCTTTTCTTCACAAAAAACAGTGCAAAATCATACAATATGATAGCAAAAATGTAGCGGATAACAGCGTAATATGCGTTTTAAGGTGATTTATCGGTGTTTTCTAAAGGTTATACACGATATTCATAAAGCATACATACGTCATACGGCGCAGATATAAATTCCTGAGAAAGCGTGGTAAACGAATATGAAACTTATTATACTCGGCGGAGATGTCCGCTTACGTTACACAGCCGACAGGCTGAGCAGAAAGCACGAGGTGTATACCTACGGGCAAAGCGATCGTGATATGCTTCCCGACGGGAAGTGCGACGTCGCCGTGCTGGGTATCCCTGCAAGCCGTGACGGCATAAACATAAACGCTCCGCTATGCGATGAGCCGATACCGCTTTCACTGCTGACGGCATTACTAAAGCCGCACGGTATAGTTATCGGCGGTATGATAACTCCTGCGGTGAAAAATTTCTGTGCAAAAAACGAGTTTTTCTGCGAGGATCATTATGCCGATGAGGCGGTGATGCTGAGAAATGCAGTGCCGTCAGCCGAGGGTGCGCTTGCTGTCGGGATAAACGCAACGCCTATACAGATGCTCGGTCAGAAGGTGCTTATACTGGGCTTTGGCAGAATCGCCTCACAGCTTGCGCTGTATCTTACGGCGATGGGCTGTGAGGTTACAGTGGCGGCAAGAAGCCGTGAAAAACGTGCAAAAGCCAGAATGTCGGGCTGTCACGCTGTCGGCTTTGACGCACTGTGTAATACTCTGCCCGAGGTAACGCTGATATATAATACAGTGCCGTGCGCCGTGATAGGTGAAAGCGAGCTTTCGGCATTTGACAGCGAGGCTGTTTACATCGAGCTTGCGTCAGAGTGGGGCATTGATAAGACGGCGATGAAAAACTATGACGGCAAGGCAAGGATAATAAGGGCAGGCGGTCTGCCGTCACGGACAGCGCCTGTGACCGCAGGAGAGATAATAGCCGACTGCGTGGAGGAAATACTTGAAACTTATATTGACAAGAAAAGCAACTGCGATAAAGAAAGGGGCGGTAACCGTGAGCCGTGAGCTTGACAGTTTACTTTGCGGTGTAAAGGTCGGATTCTGTATGACGGGTTCGTTCTGCACATTCTCTAAGGCATTTTCGGCGATGGAGGCACTGCGTGACGCAGGCTGTGATATTCTTCCGGTAATGTCGCTTAGTGCAGGAACTGTCGATACCCGTTTCGGCACTGCGCAGGAGCATATAAAAAGAGCGGAGAATATCTGCGGAAAGCGTGTCATAATGTCTGTTGCGGACGCAGAGCCGATAGGTCCTAAAAGGCTGACGGATATAATGCTTGTTGCTCCGTGTACAGGAAACACGATGGCAAAGCTCGCAAGAAGTATAACCGATACTCCTGTCACTATGGCGGTAAAAAGCCACCTGAGAGGAGCAAGACCTGTGCTTATTGCCTGTGCGACAAATGATGCGCTTGCAGGGTCGTTTAAGAATATCGGATTTCTTATGAATTGCAGGAACTATTACTTCGTTCCGCTCGGACAGGACGATCCGCTGAAGAAGCCTTGCTCATTGGTTGCGGATTTTTCGCTGATACCGCAGGCGGTAGGTGCGGCACTGGAGAATAAACAGCTTCAGCCTGTGCTTATATAGCGGTTGACACGTTTCTTTTCTTGTCGTATAATTGTTTTAATAAAAGCGGAGGTTTACAAATGAGAAGAAAAGACCGTGAAATAACCGACAAGAATGAGATAATGGATATTATCGACCGTTCAAAAGTAATACGCATTGCTTTTACGGGAGAGGAGTATCCTTATGTACTGCCGTTCAACTTCGGATATGAAGAAAAGGACGGCAGAATGTACTTTTATATACACACTGCCACCGAAGGCAAAAAGAACCGACTTTTAGACGAGAACAACAAAGTCGCTTTTGAACTTGACAACTGCCGTGATTATGTCGAAGGCAGTATAACCAGTCTTTATGAAAGCGTTGCAGGCTGTGGTGTAATGACGGAAATAACCGATATGTCCGAAAAGCTGTCCGCACTTGGCTTGATACTTAAGCAGTACGGAGAGAAAACCTATAAGCCCGACAGCTCATGCACATCAAGGACGAGGGTATACCGCCTTGAAGCAAAAGAGGTCAGCGGAAAGGCAAACAGGGGCAAATGAGCAACATAACCTTTGATATGCCTATAGACCGCACTGTAACGGTGATAACGGACGGCAGGAATATAACGAATATCGTTTTCGATATGAATATACCCGACCGCCCCGACCCGATATGTGAAAAGGCTAAGGAACAGTTTCTTGCGTATTTTGACGGAAGGCTGAAGAAATTCTCCTTGCCGTATGACATAAGCGGCATAGGCACGCCGTTTTTCAGAAGCATACTCACTGCCGTGCAGAAAATACCCTACGGTGAGCGTGTAACATATATGCAGGCGGCTGAAATGGCAGGGAGCAAGGCTGTCCGTGCGTGCGGTTCGGCGCTGAAAAGAAATCCGCTCCCGATATTGATACCGTGTCACAGGATAGTCCCTGCAAGCGGCGGCATAGGCTGTTATATGGGTACGCAGGGTATAGATATTAAGAAGTTTTTACTTGAAACAGAGGAGAGGTATAAATGATCGAGCGTGAAAAACTGCTTGTCGAGCTTGAAAGCCTTTCGGAAGAAAAGTTCCGTGTTTTCAACGAGAAGATAGTGCATACGAGCAAATACAGAGTGATCGGCGTGCGTATGCCCGACCTTAAGGCTATCGCAAAGGGGCATAGGACGGATTACAAAGAAATTTTTGAAATGCCGTATGACAGCTTTGAGGAAATAATCATAAAGGGTGCGGCTGTCGGTTTTGCCGACGTTCCGCTGTGCGAAAAAGAGCCGTATATTATACGCTATGCCGAGATGATAGATAACTGGGCCGAGTGCGATTGCTTCTGCTCCTGCATCAAGGTGAAAAAGAGTGAAGAGGACGATCTGCTCCGTATTGCCGAAGGGCTGATGTACAGGAAAGAAGAATTCGTTTCCCGTGTCGGAACAGTTCTTATGTTCTCGAAATTTTCCGATGAGCCGACCGTAAGAAAAGCACTCGCAATATACGACAGGCTTCCGAGCGGTGAATACTATCGGGATATGGCGGTGGCGTGGGGTATATCGGTGTACTGCGTAAGGTATCCTCAGCTTATCGCAGAATATCTTGAACACAGCCCGATAAGCATTGCTGTCAAGCTGGCGGCGGCACAGAAGATAAGGGACAGCAGAAGAATAAGCGATGAAGTAAAACGCAGAGTGACCGATACGGTAAACGCTCAGAGATAAATAACTCCCCGTGCAGTTATGCGAAAGCGTAAAATGCAACGGGGATTTTTGCTGTCCGGATATAATACGGCATGCCGCAGGGCTGAATTTTCCTGTGAATTTTTGTTGTAAAGCTGTCAGTTTTATGCTATTATTAATATGGGTCAAAATATGGGAGGATGTGTTTTTTATGAGGCTTGCGGTAGTTGATAATGATGCGTCTGAAGCAGAAAAGCTGACAGACGGCATACGCAAAAGTGCGGAGAATATAGAGATATACCGCTATAAAAGCGGCGATGAGTTTATCGGCGTATGGGAAAAGGACAAGTTCGACATAGTGATACTTGATATACCGGTCGGAGATAAAAACGGTATGGATATTGCAAGGGCTGTAAGGCAAAGCGACAAGGATGTGCGTATCGTGCTTGCTTCGCACAGCGGTGAATTTGCCTGTGAAAGCTATGAGGTGGACGCAAGCTATTATCTTCGCAAGCCCTACTGTGACGAGCAGATAAATGTTATGCTCGAAAGGCTTGAGCTTGACCGGTACCGCAGCAGGCTTATCACATTGTCACAGGGTGAGGAGATAAAGCTTAGCAATATTCTTTATGTAAAAAACTGTGGTCAGACGGTCAGGTTTCATCTTAAGGGTAATGCTGTCAGGGAGGCTCAGATAGGGTTTGACAAAGTGAACGGGCTTCTTGGCGGAAAGTTCGGGTTCTGCTGTCTTTCGGATAATATAACGGTCAATTTTGCAGGGGTCGCTTCCTGTAAGGATGATATTATAGCGTTTACGGACAAAACAACGCTTGCCGTGCCTAAACGCAGAGCAAAGGAAATCTCTGCGGCATATACGGCGTACTGCTTTGAAAAGCTGAGGAAGGACGGTAGCGGTTTATGATCCCTTTATACAGAATTATCGAGATATGCGTTTATTCACTGCTGAATTTCCTGCCGTTTATGGCGCTTGCACTTTATCCTTTCCGTTCAAGGCTTCGCTTTTCTGTGAAAATCACGGTCTGCATTATTGTTGTTATATCGTTTATCCAGATGGGGCTTGGGCTGTGGGCGGCCTTCTTTTCGGGAGGAAAGGCGGCGCTTGCGAGTGTGGTAAGCACTGCGGTGTATGTGGTTTTCTATTTTATTGCGGTTAAAGTAAATTTCGGCAAGGCACTGTTCACCTTGCTTATGATCTCAAACACGGCGAATTTTGTCGTGGCGGCATCAAAGTGCATAGAAGGAAAAATCTTTCCCGAGATGGCAGTACAGCCGTACCGCTGGTCGTTCTCGCTTATAATGCTGGTTGTGCTGGCGGTGGTGTGGATACCGCTTTTCATCTACACAAAAAAGGTGTATACTCCCGCAGTCGAAAAAGAGCCTATAGGTATCGAGTGGCGGTATCTGTGGCTGATACCTGCGACATTCTATCTGATATGGTACTATATGCTCTATAACAACAACGGCAAATCCAGCCTTGAAACTGCGCTTGACACAGGCAACACTGTGTTCCTGCTGTTTATAAATGTGGGAGCCGGCATAGTGTACTATGTTATAGCGATGCTGATAAACGAGCAGGAGAAGAACATAAGGCTCAGCGACAACAACCACCGCCTTGCGATGCAGAACCTGCAGTATGAAAATCTGCAGGAAAAGATAGCGGATGCGAGAAGAGCAAAGCACGATGTGCGTCACCATATCTCGCTTATGCAGGAATACGTCAGAAATAAGCAATACGAGGAGCTTGAAAAATATCTTAACAGCTATCAGCAGAGCCTGCCCGATGATACGCTTATCAGCTTCTGCGAGAACAAGACGGTGAATGCCGTAATGCTGTATTTTGCGCAGGTGGCGAAAAACGAGGATATTGATTATGATGTAAAGGCGGTCATCCCCGAAAATATCTCTGTTGACGAAACGGATCTGTCGGTGCTGTTCGGAAATCTTATCGAAAATGCAACAGATGCCTGCAAGGAGGAAAGCGGCGATAACAGAAGAATAGTAATAAGGGCAATGACGGACGAATATACTCTTTGCCTCGCTATAGACAATACTTTTACGGGTACGCTTAAAAAAGGCCTTGGCGGAGTGCTGTTTTCATCGAAGCACAAGGGCTTCGGCGTAGGCGTGGAATCGGTAAAGAGCATTGCGGAAAAGTACGGCGGTACATATTGTGCAGAGGTAAAGGACGAGATGTTCATGTCGTCGGTACTGCTTAATCTGAGGACATAAAAATACGGCTGTGACGAAACGTGAAGTTCATCACAGCCGTTGTTTTATGCTTTTATCAGCTAAGTTCAATCTCGGCAAGTTCAACGTTGATAGTCTTTGTGGTGTATCTGCCTGTTGCACCTGCTCTGTAAACCGTAAGCTCAACGGTGTCGCCTATGTTAAGCTCCGCAATGATATTCTGTATATCTGTTACGGAGGTGACCGCTGTGCCGTTTACCTTTGAGATTATATCGCCGACTTTAAGACCGCTCTTTGCTACCGGCATATCTTCCGAGATATATGTTACATATACGCCGCCGCTTTCAAGTCCCTGCATATATGCGCTGTATTCGCTTATTTCCTCGCCGTTTATGCCAAGACCGGGACGGTTCGTAACATAGCCCTTTGTCATAAGGTCGTTTATTACCGGCTTAGCCTCGTTTATGGTAATGGCGAAGCCGATGTTATCTATAGACGCTGATGTGTTGGATACCAGCTTATAGTCGATTATACCGATAACGTTGCCGTACATATCGAAAAGTCCGCCGCCGCTGTTACCGCTGTTGATAGCCGCATCTATCTGTATTGTGCTTGTGCCGTATGCGCTGTTTGAAGCGGAGGCTCTGCCAAGACCGGATACGATACCCTTAGTAAGAGAGTTGAGTAACTGCTTGGGGTTGCCGAGTACGCATACATCCTGACCTACTCTTACAGTGTCCGAGTCGCCGAGCGTTGCATATTCAAACGGATCGTCACGGCTGATCTTCAGCACTGCAAGGTCTGAATAGGTATCACTGCCGACTACTGTAGCCTCATATTCCTTTGTGGTATCGGGGTCCTTGTAATCGGGAGCGACTACCGTCATTTTATCCGCACCCTCTACAACGTGTGCATTTGTGATGACATAGCCGTCAGAAGTAAACACAACACCACTGCCGCTGCCGTATTTTACAGGCTCGGTATAGCCTGTCTGGCGCTGATAGTTATATACCAGCACAACAGTGTTCTTTACCTTTTCGTAAAGCTCCTCGGCATTCAGAAGCGTGCTGTTTGAGCTGTCGTTTATCTTGCTTTCGTCAAGAGGAGCGGCTGTCGCCGTGTTTGAGGTGTTGAGCGTTGTTGACGGTGCGGAGATTGTGCTTTCTGAGCCGCTGTCAGCCGATTCGCCCTGAGATGTACCGTCAGACGAGCTTGCAAAGGGAACGGTGGCGTTTATATTGTTGCCGAGTACCGTTCCTGCAAATCCTGCGCCGCCGCCGACTACCAGAGCCGCCGCTATGATACCTGCGACCAGTGCGCCCTTGCCGTTCTTCTTAGGCGGCTTGCTTGCACCGGGGGCAACGTGTATGTTGTTTGCGCCCGTATTGTTTGCGCCGTTTGCGTAGTTGTAATATGAGTTGTACGCATTCTGCCGTGCGTCATAGGAGCTTGTGTAGGAAGAGCCTGCGTTATAACCGTTTGCATTTGCAGATGTGTCTGTCTGCGAATTGCCGGCGGTCGAGAAGCTGTTCTGTACCTGCTCGTTTTCGCTGTTCATGTTATTCATGTTGTTCATATCATTGCGTTCAAATCCGTCTGTCATATCTATCGTCCTTTCACGCCCGTAGGCTTTATTGTTTTTTGACTATGGCTAAAGTATACTGTTCGTATGTGAAAAAGTTGTGATACAGCCTTGAAGTTTGACGGATAATTGCTTTAATTGTATTTTTATTTCAAGTGAAAAAATGCGCAGTTATATGGACAAAGTGTATAAAGTGTGATAGAATAGCAACGGAATGCAAATTATATTGCTTATAAAAAGGGGGAGCATATATGTTTTTCTTCAAAAAGAAAACCGCCGGCAGTGATACCGCAGATACGCCGCTTAAAAGAAAAGCGAAAGCTATGCCTATGACAAAGAAGGTGCAGTTCTGCTATATAAAGCCCGTTGAGCTGAATATGCTTTTAAACGGTGATATTAGCTCTGTGCTGACGCTTGAACCTGTGAATTATTATGCGGAGAAAAACCGCTACTGGCTGTGCGTTTTTTATTACACTGAGGACTACAGCGAGATAATTATGCGTTTTGAGCTTTACGAAAACGACAGAAAGACAACGGCTACCGATTATTATGAGATAAATAAGGGGCTGTATTCAAGGATACTGCTTAAGTTCGGGCAGAGGGTATAGGTAACAGGTACGGATCATAAAAATGAACCGCAGTTCTTGCGTTCTTTCACTGAAGCAAGTTACTGTTCAGCCAAAGCGGTTCTATTCCGCAAGACAACTTTTAATAACAAATGGAAACTTTTCATTTGCGAAAAGTTCCCATTCATTGTTTTATTCGCATATCTGCGGTGTTTTCTTTTTAAACCCGTATCCGCACATATAATCTATCATCCCGTACTCGTCAATAAGATTGGCAACAGCAGGTATAAACTCATTCTCCCACTTGTATTTATCGGGATAGAGCGACCTTGCCACCGCCATATAGGATTTAAGCGTATTGTCAGGCTCAAAGCCAAGCCCATCCGAGCTTTTCGGCGCATTCGGGAACGGATTCTCATATAATCTCGTATAATGAGCGCACACGTTCCTGAGATCCGACAGACACAGCATTCTGTCCTCTACCGTTCTGTAGTTAAGATCAAAATGCTGTGAAACCATATCCTTCTTATCCGCCGATTTCATATCTATCAGAAAATATGTCAGCGTTCCGAAGCTGAACAGCTCTACAGCCGCCCACACCGGCATTATACCGCCGTACTTTTTCTTGTGGTGCTTTACGAATTCCTCGTTCTCGTTTGCCTCGATAAGCCGCTCTATCTTCGACAAAAACGCCTGATGGTTATGATGCGGATCGAATCCGGACGCATTGAGATAGCCCAGTGCCCCGTACTTCATAGCGTGATAATTTGAGATTATCGCCCTCATTGAGATCTCGATTTCCTCAAGATAGGTCATCAGCATACGGCGCAGTACCCTGTCAAAATCATAGACCTTCATTATCTGCTCAAAGGTCGTACCGTCCCTGTACTTGCCCTTACGCTCCAGAAACGGTGCAAAGTAATAGGCAAGCCGGTAATAGTTGATATTTGTAAGGCACTTTCTTGCATACTCCTCATCATCTATTATACAGCCTCTCTGCCTCAGTATCTCGATCTGCTGTTTTATGGTAGCAGGCGTTTTGTTGAACTGCATTATTTGTTTTCCTCCGGTTTTTCAAGATCAATGAAACGTCCGAGCGTAAACGAGTATATTATCATCTGCTTTACCGGCATGGAAAATTCCTTCTCCAGTGCCTCTTTATATATATCAAGCTGTAACTTATAATCGTCCTTGTATTTCTGCTCATCGTCCGTTTTGTCAGTCTTGTAATCGACCAGCACTATACCGTCATCTTCGATAAAGAACATATCGGCTATACCCTGTACATAAGGCTCTGCGCCCTCAAGCATTTCACGGCTGTCCGCCCCGAATATCGCAGGATCGTAGCACTGCGTGTCAAGCCTGTGGAAAATAGGATACTCCCTGTACAGCTTTCCGTTCTTACTTGCCTTCACAATACGCTTTGCAACATCATTTTTGTAGAATCCCGCTATATCTCCTGCGTCTATGCTGTTTTGCTCCGCCTTGTCAAGAAAACCTGCGGTACTGTTTTTGATATAGTCACTGATTTCGTATTCGCTTAGTATTTTCTCAAAAGGTATATGCTCCATCAGCTTATGATATGCGTCGCCACGGCGCTTTCCGCTGAGTTTGCCCGTATTGTTTTCGGTGAGGAATGAAGGCTTTCCTATAAACAGGCCGTAGTTTTCCTCGCCGTTTTTTTCTCTGAGATTAGCCGCAAGTTCGGTAGCTGTAAATTTTGCGGAAATTTTCGTCAGCGACTCATAGGTGTATGCCGCATTGAGCTTTTTCTCAAGTTCGCTTCTGAACTGTTCGTCAACGGCAATGTCGGTGCTGTCGTTATTTTTATCATCTGTATATTCATCGGCATTTTCCGCCCCCGTATTAAGTGCAGGAATTGTCAGGCTCGGTTTATCGCCTTCATATGCAAGCGGATAAAAGATATATCTTACATCGCCGTAGTCGATTATACCGCTTTGCATATCGTTTACCTTATCGCACTCGGCTGACAGCGCCTCGATAAGCCACGAAAGATAACTGCTTCCGTTACACTTTCCGACCTTTTTTCCTGCCCTGTTTACGTCAAGCAAAGACATATATTCATCACACGCCTTTGAAATATTGGCGGTGAATATCAGCTTGTTTTCGGCTCTGGTCGCCGCAACGTACAGCAGTCGCATTTCCTCGCTCTCAAGCTGTTTTTTTACCTCCTGTGCCGCCGCATGATATGCAGGCGACTGGATCTTGCTCATAGTGGAAATATCAACACTCTTTGACGCTACCGCATATTCCTCGCTTATCACAACATCGCCCATATAATCGTCAGTGTTGAATGACGATGCACAGTTTGCGACAAATACAACGGGGAACTGAAGTCCCTTTGACATATGCGTTGACATTATCTTTACTCCGTGTCCGCCTGCCGTCTGTGCCGCAGTAAGACTGCTCATATTTTCAAGATTGAATATAAGGTCGCCGAGCGTACCGCCGTCCTTATAGTCCGAATACTCACGGGCGTATGAAACGAGCAGTTCAAGGTTTGCCTGACGTGTTGCCGGATCGTCACCGACACTGAGCAGTTCATCGGCTGAAATACGGTCATATATATTGCGGATAAGCTCCTGAGGTGAAGAAGAGGTTGCGGCATTTCTGAAGCTGTCAAGGTCGTTTACAAATCCGGCACATTTAGCATCGGGCTTTATATCCTTTGTAAGTTCGTGGAGTTTTTCGTATTCCGATGTATCGTAGCCTCTCACTGCCTGCATAACACAGCTGTAAAGAGGTTTTCTCTTCATTCCGACAATTTCCTTTGTACCAAGACAATATTTTTCAAGTTCATCGGCACACTCCGCCCTGATTTTGCTTATGTCAAAGCCGAATGTTCCTGTCCTGAGCCGTGCCATATCATCGGCTGTAAAGCAATAAAGCGGTGACATAAGCACCTTTGCAAGCTCGGTGTCGTTATACGGATCGTTTATGACCTTAAGAAGCGACAGCATAAGCCTTATTTCAGGTCGGTCAAGCAGAACCGCCCTCTGATTATACGTTACGTTCAGTCCGTTGGCGGTGAGAACATTGACATAGTCGGCAATGCGGTTTTTAGGTGAACGCATGATGATTGCAAAATCGTCCTCGGTACAGGGTCGCTTGTCACTGCCGACCTTATAGCCCTGTGCTATCATCTGATTTATTCTTGCCGCAATATATGCCGCCTCGGTAACGACTGCGTTCTTTCTGTCTTTCTCCGAAACAATGCAGACCTCCGTCTTGTCCTCATCGGAAATCGGGCTGTCGCTGTCCTTTTCAAGTCCGCAGATAAGTCTGCCGTTTTCCGCATAATCAACACCGCCGTTATCCTCTGTCATCATTCTGTCAAACAGCGTGTTTATTCCGTCAATAACGCACCTGTTACTGCGGAAATTTTCGTTCAGCGGCAGCTTGTCGAAATCGTCCGATTTGCAGATAGCCGAGAATACAGAAGGCTGTGCCCCTCTGAAGCCGTATATCGACTGCTTTATATCTCCGACAAAATACAGTCCCTGCTTGTTTTCGGTCAGCATTTTGAATATTTCGTACTGCAACCTGTTGCTGTCCTGAAACTCGTCAACAATGATAAGGCTGAAGTCCGCTCTTTCACGGACCTTTTCGCCGTTTTCGCAGAGCATACGATATACTCCTCTTTCCGCATCGGAAAAGTCGGCGCAGTTACGCCTCTGCTTTTCGGCGCTGTATGCCTTGTCAAAGCACAGTACAAGATTTTTAAGCGCAGTTACGGCAGGCAGACTTTTCGCCATATCGCTTCCAAATGAGGTTATCTTGTCGCAGGTCTTTATAAAATATTTCTCAAATATACTCTTTACGGCTTCCCTGTGGGCTTTTACCTGCTTTTCCGCACTTCTGTCCTGCGGCGCACGTTCCTTCGGGAACAATGCGATATAGCCCTTTACGGTATTGTCTATGCAGAAACCGTTATTGACAAGAGCCGTCACCGCCTTGCCGTAGCTGTCCTTTATACCCTGTGCATAATCGCCGTGCTTCGTTATCGCACTGTTGTTATCCTTTGTTCCGCCGTCATATTCCGCTATTGCACTGTCAAGGCTGTCCGCTTCGCTCTTAAAACGCTCCGCATACATTCCTGCAATGCCGATCAGTTTTTTCTTTATGTCCAGCATTATCTGAGGGTCGTCCGAGCGGTCGAGCCACTTTTCCGGCTCGGTATGGTTGATTGCCTTTTCGTGAACAGCAAGTATAATATCACGCAGACGGCGGTCGTCCTTTGCTACATAGTTTTCGACAATCACATCCCTGTCGGCTTTGTCACCGTTTGCGTAAAAGTCCTCAAGCACATCCGACAGTATATCTTCTTTCAGTGCCTTGCTTCTGGTTTCGTCTATCAGCGAAAAGCCTGCCGAAATGTCTGTAACAAGGTCTATATTTTCCCTGAGCAGTGAAAAGCAGAACGAGCTTATGGTAGAGATACGGGCTTTTCTGAGTTTCATTCTCTGGTTACGCAGAAATCTCACATCGGCGGAGCTTACAGCCTCGCTTATTCTCTGCCTCATAAGTGCGTCAAGTCTTGCCTTGAGTTCGTTTGCGGCTTTTTCAGTGAATGTTACCACGACAATTTTCGAGGGATCTATATTTTCGTTTTTGTCGCATATCAGCCTTACGACACGCTGAGTCAGAACTGCAGTCTTGCCGCTTCCTGCGCCTGCCGATACTATTGCCGGGCTTCTGTCCTGATTTATTGCCTTTATCTGAGCGTCGGTATATTTCATCACTTATCACCCTTGCCTTTCTTCGCCTTCGCAACAACTATATCCTCACCGAATCCAACAGCTTCTGCGGACCCGACATCAACGCACGAACTCTGTTTCATTCCGCATATATCCTTGAAATCGCAGTATTCGCAGGATAATGCCTTTCCGTCATCGACAAGCGGTCTTGCATCGACAATACCGCTTTTTACCTGTTCGGTGTTTTCTTTTACAACCTTTTCTATCCTGCTTTCGAGCTTTTTCAGCTTATCGCCGGCTATAGTCACAGCGGAATAGAAATTGGTGCTGACCTCCTTGTCCTTATCAAGCTTCACACCGCTGTATAAAAGGCGTTCCGCCTCCTGCTGAGTACCCTCAACGGCAAAACCCTTCTCCTTATGCTCGTCAAGCCAGATACCTCGCTTAAGTTCATCGGACGGCGCTTTTATATCCTTGAGAGAAGTCTTTCCGGACGGATGGTACAGTGCGGCTGACGGCGTAAAGCCGTTTGCCCCGTTGTTTTTTGCGAGTGTGAAAAGATACAGTAAAAGCTGCAGGTCAAGCCCGTAGTAGATACGGCTCAGCTTTGCGTCCTTGTTTCCGGTCTTATAGTCTATTACTCTTATCTGACCGCCGCTTTTGTCATCGTTATACGCTATATCTACACGGTCTACCGTTCCGCCTACCGTTATCGTCTGACGGCTTTTGTCTGCAAGCTCTATGTCAAAGCTGTACGGCGAAATATCAAAGCCGTTCTCGCTCTTTCCGCTTTCCAGCTTAAGTTCGAAATATGACGGCACAAACCTGCTCTTTTCAAGCTCCTGCGCCATGTATTTTATAAGATATAACGCAGTTACCGAAAGTGCGTTATAAAGCGTGTTGAACCTTGCACTCATATTCTCCTCGGTGAGCAGATACTTTTCCCTGTACTCCGCAAGCGCCTGTTCGATAAGGTCCTTTATTCTGCCGTCGGAAACGTGAGGATTTCCGTTTTCTCTTGCACCGTCATACATATTTTCAAAGCAGTATTTCATTATATAGTGCATTATATTTCCGTAGTTGCTCGCATTCATCGCAATGCCTGCGGACGATGAAAGGTTCATACCGTAACGCAGGAAATACGCAAACTTACAGCCGTTCAGCTTTTCTATCGCCGTAGGCGAAAGGGCTGTCTGCGGGAAAACTATCGGCGCAATGTCGCTTATCCTGTGTATGTCGGAGTTTCCGCTGTTATTGCTCATTACCGCCTTTATCCTGTCGATTGAACTTGGTTCCTTTTCGTTTTCCGAAAGCACGGCTTCAACGGCTTTCTTCTGTCCGTCCGTAAGCTGTGCCGAATTTATTACATACTGCTTTTCAGCCGACTTCACGCTTTCGGTCATATAAAGTGCGTCAAGATTATCCGCATTTATAAGCTTTGCACCGAAGTGCTTAGCTATATCGGCAATATATTCCGATGCGTTTTCCTTTTCACCGGTAAACGTGATAAACAGCTTCTCGCCTGCAAGCGTCATAGCCTTATATGCGTCAAGCACCGCCGACGAATATCTCGCCTCGTCGTTTTCAAGTTCAATATCGTTTTCGGCAAGACGCTGTACATCATCAGATGTGAACACGCTGTTACCCTCGGGATAAATGTCGGGGAATGCGCCGTCTGCGGCTCCCATCACAAATACTGCCTTAACTTCCCTGCTCCTTGTTCTTGCGGGATCTCCGAACAGCACGCTGTCAAGAACATTCGGAGTGCGTGATATGCTGATACGGGAGGCACAGCTGTGGATAAGTGCGGAGAACTCCGCAAGCGTAAGAGGAGTATCATCAAGCGTTTCATACAGCGATGTCAGCATTTCCGACACGGTACGCCACAGCTGGTTATATTCCTCGGTAAGCTCTTTTACATAACGGAGCTGTCTTGTAGAGTTGTCCTGACACTTGCCCTGTATAGCGGCGCTTATATCCACCTTGTCGAACAGAAAAGAGGTAAACTTCTTTACAAGCTCCCTGCCGCCGATGCCACGCACCGACTTAGCAAATTCAACAAGAGGTGTAACCGTTGCGATTCTTATCTCCTCTACCCTCTGCTCCGATGCGTTTGTTATATGCGGCATAGGCTTATCCCACTTCTTGCGTTTAAGATCCCAGCACTCCGCATATTCCTCCATAAGATGCTGTTCTACAAGGTGTCTTTCCTTTAGCGTCATAGGGACTGTCTTGCCGTTATTCTTTTCGGACGGCAGACGCACAAAACCGCTTCTTATATACCGCAGTATATTTGTACCTGTAGGATTATCCGCCGCTTTGAGAAGTGCCTCAAAGAATCTCAGCATCGGCTTCTCCGAGATCGGTACGGGAAGGTCGGCGAATACAGGCACATCATATCTTGTCGCCGCCGAATTTACTGCGTCCTTGTATTTTGCGGGAGAAGCGCATATCACCGCAATATCCGAGTATCTGTAGCCCTCACGGCGTACCAGCTTTCTGATATTTGCACACACAAAATCAGCCTCTCCGCTGACAGAGGACGAATAAGCCATTGTTATGCCGTCACTGTCAGCCTTGCTATCCTTTACCCCCGTCTGCAAAAAGTCACGCAGTGCCTTGAGATTGCCGTTAGTGTAACGGGGAGCCTTGCCGCAAAGACGGGTATGTTTTATATCCTCCCTGTTGCCTCTTTCAAACAACCGCTCTGTCCTGTCGCACGTTGCAAAGACCTCCGCCTTGTTTTCGTCCGTGCAGAGCGCAACCACAAAGTTCACGCCCTTATCCGCAAGCGCCCTTAAAAAATTCTGCTGTGCTCCGCTGAAGCTGTCAAAGCCGTCAATATATATCGTTGTGTTTTTGTCAAAGCTGTCGCCGTTTCTTATCACCTGTGCGGCAAGCGTAAGATTGTCCTGCCTGTCAGCATATTTCTCGGTCAGCTTTTTATCGTAAACGCTGTATACCGCCGCAATATCGCCCATCTTCTCGGCAAGATGGACAGGCAGCTGTTCAGCCGTGTTTTTTTCGGGAGAATACAGTGTTTTCGTCAGTTCATCTGCGGATATGCCTGCCGCCTTGAGTTCGTTTATTGCCGAAAGGCACATCTCTACAAAGCCGTTTTTCCTTGCGGCATTGCCGTAAAACTTAAGATCGCCGCACAGCCCTCTGACAGCACCGCTCATTATGGCTGTCTTTGCCGTGGCATCAGCGTATGTTTTCTGAGGGCAATGCTTTTTCAGTATGCTTTCGGACAGCGACATAAAGCCCATTACCTTTATGTCCGAAGTCTTTTCATCGGTTTCCTTTGCGACACGTCTTTCGCTTTCAAAAACAAACTGATCCGGAACAAGAAGTATCCTGCTTTTGCTGTCGTTCTTAAGAAGCTCATAGAGTGCCGTTGTCTTGCCGCTTCCGGCAGGACCTGTGATGATATGTGTCATACTTTTTATTTCCCTCCGTAAAATATATTCCGTAAAACGAGATACGCTTTTTGCTATCGTTAATATAATAACATATTTGCTGTACCATTTCCAGTACAGGAACGATTTTATTCGGCAGTTACGGCACATTTTCAACAAATTCTTTACATCCCGGCAAAAATGTAGTATAATATAAGGGCAAATACAAATCGACAGCCCCGTCCGACACGGAATTTATAACGGAGGCAGTATCATCACACGGGACAGCGTATGCCGTCCCTGCATTTTTGAAAGGAAACATCTTATGTCTGAATTAATGTTAGGTAATCAGGCGGTCGCAAGAGGTCTTTACGAGGCAGGAGTCAGCGTTATATCAAGCTACCCCGGCACACCCAGCACCGAGATAACCGAATTTTCGTCAAAATATCCCGAAGACGAAATGTACTGTGAATGGGCGCCCAACGAGAAGGTAGCCTGCGAGGTCGCAATAGGCGCAAGCATTGCAGGCGCAAGGAGCTTCTGCGCTATGAAGCACGTTGGTCTTAACGTAGCGGCTGACCCTCTTTTCACAGCAAGCTACACAGGCGTAAACGGCGGTATGGTGCTTGCAGTAGCCGATGACCCCGGTATGCACAGCTCACAGAACGAGCAGGACTCACGCCACTATGCCATCGGCGCTAAGGTTCCCATGCTTGAACCGTCCGACTCACAGGAGTGCAAGGACTACGCAAAGCTTGCTTATGAGATTTCGGAAAAGTTCGATACTCCCGTGATTTTAAGACTTACAACAAGAGTAAGCCACTCTCAGTCGGCTGTAACAACAGCAGACAGGATCCCCCACGCTATCCCCGAATATAAGAAGAATATCGCAAAGAACGTAATGGTTCCCGCAAACGCTATAAAGAAGCACGTTGTAGTTGAACAGCGTACACTCGACCTTATCGAATATGCCGAAACATCGGGCATAAACACAGTCGAGATGAACAATGACGAGATAGGCGTTATCACATCGGGTATCTGCTACCAGTACGCAAAGGAAGCGCTTGGCGACAAGGCAAGCTACTTAAAGCTCGGTATGGTAAACCCTCTGCCCGTAAAGCTGATAAAGGACTTTGCCGCTAAGGTAAAGACGCTCTATGTTATCGAAGAGCTTGACGATGTTATCGAAACACACTGCCGCAAGAACGGCATTGACGTAAAGGGCAAGGAGCTGTTCACCCTTCAGGGCGAATACTTCCAGAGCAAGGTAAGACAGGTCGTTCTCGGTGAAAAGGACGAATGGCAGACTCTTGATGCCGAGATACCCGTTCGTCCTCCCGTACTCTGCGCAGGATGTCCCCACAGAGGCGTATTCTACATACTCAAAAAGCTCGGCGTTATGGTAAGCGGCGATATAGGCTGTTACACGCTCGGTGCCGCCGCTCCTCTCAGTGCGATCGACACGACAGTATGTATGGGCGCAAGCATAAGCGGTCTGCACGGCTTCAACAAGGGCAGAAAGGGCGAATACGAGGGCAAGGCGGTAGCCGTTATCGGTGACAGCACATTTATGCACAGCGGTATCACAAGCCTTGTTGACATTGCATACAACCGCAGCAATTCTACCGTTATCGTCCTTGATAACAGCATCACAGGTATGACAGGTCACCAGAACAACCCTGCAAACGGCAAGAACATATACGGCGATCCTGCGTCTGCCGTTAACCTTGAAGCGCTCGCTCACGCTATCGGCATAAACAGCGTTACAGTTGTAGACCCTGGTGACCTTGCCGAAACCGAAAGAGTTATAAAGGAGGAGCTTGCAAAGGCTGAGCCTTCGCTCATAATCGCACGCAAGCCCTGCGCTCTTCTCAAGACTGTAAAGCACAAGCCTCCGTTCCATATAGATGCCGACAAGTGCAAGAACTGCAAGTCCTGTATGAGAATAGGCTGTCCCGCACTGGTTTCAGGCGACAAGTGCATCACTATCGACAATACCCTGTGCGTAGGCTGCGGACTGTGCGAACAGCTCTGTAAGTTTGACGCTATCAAGGAATAAGCTCTGAAAGGAATATAGCTATGGAAACAAAATCAATAATGATAGTCGGCGTTGGCGGACAGGGTACACTTCTTGCAAGCCGTATACTCGGCAGTGTTCTCGGCACGGCAGGCTATGAGGTCAAGGTAAGCGAAGTACACGGAATGTCACAGCGTGGCGGTTCTGTCGTAACATACATAAGATACGGCGAAAAGGTATACAGCCCCGTTATCGAAAAGGGTCAGGCTGATATGATAGTAAGCTTTGAACAGCTTGAAGCCGCACGTTATGTATCATATCTCAAAAAAGACGGTACAATAATCACAAACACACAGAAGATAAGCCCTATGCCCGTTATCACGGGTGCGGCTGAATATCCCGACGGCATTATCGACAAGATAAAGGCTATGGGTATAAACATTATCGCTGTTGACGCTCTCTCAGCCGCAGAAAAAGCCGGCAGTGCAAGAGCCGTTAACGTTGTGCTTATGGGCGTTCTTTCAAAGGTACTTCCCGGTATTGAGCTTGACGCTTGGAAAAAGGCAGTTGAAAAGTGCGTACCCGCAAAGGTTATAGAGATAAACGAAAAGGCTTTCGATCTCGGCAGAGATATGTAAGCGTTCAAAAAGGAGCTTTTCTTGAAGATTATTTCCGACTCAACGCCGCTCATTGACGGCTACCGTATGCCTGCGGAGTTTTCCTCGCACAGCGGCTGTATAATAATATTCCCCGAGCGGCCGGATTCGTGGCAGTACGGCGGCGTAAAGGCAAAAAAAGCGTTCTGCGAGGTTGCCTGCGCCATTGCAAAAAGCGAAAAGGTCACCGTTCTTGCCTCATTTGAACAGTATGAGAACGCACGCAGAATGCTCCCCCCTCATATCCGTGTTGTCGAGATGTCCTCTGACGATGCGTGGGCGAGAGATGTTTCCCCCGAGTTTGTCGTGAACGATAAGGGTGATATGCGTGGTGTGGACTGGTATTTCAATGCGTGGGGCGGTCTTGTTGACGGGCTTTATTTCCCGTGGGACAAGGATAACAAGATAGCACGCAAGGTCTGCGATATGCTCGATGTCGATGTTTATGACTTCAGCGACTTCGTTCTTGAGGGCGGAAGTATAAGTGCTGACGGCGAGGGTACGATTCTTACCACTGAAGCGTGTCTGCTCAGCGCAGGAAGAAATCCTCAGCTATCCAAAGCGGAAATCGAAGAAAATCTCTGCGAGGGTCTCGGCGCAAAAAAAGTAATATGGCTTCCGGGCGGAATACTCGGCGATGAAACAAACGAACACGTTGACAACATCTGCGTGTTCGCCGCTCCCCACACCGTGCTTTTATCGTGGTGCGAGGACGAAACGAGCGAGCAGTACAGGATGTGCCGTGCCTGCCTTGACGTGCTTGAAAACAGCACAGACGCACTCGGCAGAAAGATAGACGTTGTAAAGCTCGCTATGCCAAGGCCGATATATATGACCGAGGAAGAAGTCGCAGGTCTTGACCTGTTTGACGGCGAGCCTACAAGAGATACCGTAAGCCCGCTCAGCGCAAGCTATGTAAATCTTTATATAGGCAATAAGACAGTGGTAATGCCTGCTTTCGGCGGCGAGAATACAGAATATGACCTCAGAGCAAAGAGTGAAGTACAGAAGGTATTCCCCGACCGTGAGATAATACAGATATACGCCCGTGATATACTTATCGGCGGCGGCAATATCCATTGCATAACCCACCAGATACCGTCATTTGTCAGAAAGGAAACTCCCTATGATAAGTAATGTCAAGGTTGCGGCAGTACAGATGAGCTGCAGTGACGACCGTGAAGAAAATATAGCAAAGGCAGAGCGTATGGTAAGACAGGCGGCATCGGACGGAGCGAATGTGATACTTCTCCCCGAGCTGTTCGAGCTTCCATACTTTTGTCAGGAGAAGAATTACGATTACTATTATCTTGCTGACAAAACCGAGGAAAACCCTGCCGTAAAGCGTTTTATGCAGGTCGCAAAGGAAACCGGTACGGTTATCCCCGTCAGCTTCTACGAAAAGCACGGAAACGCATTTTTCAATACGATAGCTATGATAGACTGTGACGGCTCGCTTATGGGAATATACCGCAAGAGCCACATTCCCGATGACCATTTCTATCAGGAGAAGTTCTACTTCACACCGGGCGACACAGGCTTCAAGGTATGGAATACAAAGTTCGGCTGTATCGGTGTCGGTATATGCTGGGATCAGTGGTTTCCGGAGGCGGCACGCTGTATGGCTCTTATGGGCGCAGATATGCTCCTTTACCCCACCGCTATCGGCAGTGAGCCTATACTGGAGTGCGACTCGATGCCCCACTGGAGAAGAGCGATGCAGGGACACTCAGCCGCAAACCTTGTTCCCGTTATCGCCGCAAACAGGATAGGCACAGAGTACGTTCACCCCACCCCCGAAAATCAGAATCAGGACTCTTCGCTGACCTTCTACGGCTCGTCATTCATAACCGATGCTACGGGAGCGATAGTTTCAGAGGCTGACAGAACGGACGAGGCAGTTATAACAGCGGTAATAGACCACGAGCAGAACCGTGACCTGCGTCAGAGCTGGGGCGTGTTCCGTGACCGCCGCCCCGAGCTGTACGGAAAGATTATGGAACATTGACAGAAGATCTTTTCTTGACAACCCCCGACCGTTATGCTAAAATAACGATACAAACAATACAATAATTCTGCCACCGGGTAGAGATGCGAAAGCACCGTAGTACATCGTTAGGTCTTTGAAGATGTACTCACGGTGCTTTTTCGGTAAATTTACGGAGGATACAATGCTCAGAAAACTGAACAACTACTTCACAACCTTTGAAAAAATACTATGGATAGGCTCGTTAGTGCTGATAACAGGCTCTGCCGTTATGTTCGGCAAGGACGGGATACTGTCCGTCATAGCGTCGCTTATCGGCGCTACCTCGCTTTTGCTCAATGCCAAGGGCAACCCCATAGGACAGGCTCTCGGCGTGATTTTCAGCATACTCTATGCGATAATCTCCTTCTCCTTTGCCTATTACGGCGAGATGATAACCTATCTCGGACTCACAGGACCTATGGCGCTTGCCGCTTTTATAAGCTGGATAAGAAATCCGTTTGCAAAGGGCAAGGCTGAGGTAAAAGTAAATCATATCCATAGGGGCGAGGTTCTCTTTATGTTCATACTTGCCGCCGTTGTCACCGTAGTTTTCTACTTTGTACTCGACTTTTTCAACACGGCAAATCTTATTCCGAGTACCGTTTCCGTCACAACGAGTTTCCTCGCCGTATATCTCACATTCCGCCGCAACCGTTTCTTTGCTGTCGCCTATGCCGCAAATGATATAGTGCTTATAATCCTGTGGTCGCTCGCCGCCTTGACCGATATAAGCTATATCTCGGTCGTAGTCTGCTTTGTGATTTTCTTTGTAAATGACATATACGGCTTTGTAAGCTGGAGCGCAATGCGGAAAAGACAGGCTCTGACCGAACAGCAGATGTGATAAAATAACCTGTTAAACGTTGAAACGGGAAATTAGAAGTTTCGATTGACCCTTTTCAAAGGGGCGCTGATTTTCAAATAATCACAGAAACTTTTTGCGGTATGCTCCATTTACTTACAGCTGTCACTTTGTTTTTAGGGAGATCTTTTTACATCACAGCAATGTTTATTCCTCCAAAATCCGTTCGATAATGAAATAAGGCTTGAAATTTACAGCAAATTAGTATAAAATATAATAAGTAACTTTGTAGATTAAACGTGTGTGCCCTGCACAGCGGAAAGGAAAGTAAATGGAAAAAGTAATCAGCTTTTTAACAAATAAATGGTTCAAATTCGGCGTTTCGTTTTTATCGCTCGGTTATCCTCTGTTTTTAGGTTATGTCGCATGGCTGTTCATGGGATATTATCTTGAACCTACCCACCAGGGCGCACTTGTAACACTGTATATTTTTATCAACCTTATATTCTTCGGTCTTATGCTCTTCACCGGAAAGCAGATAATTACAAGGATCGTTGCGATGATATCACCGTTTCTTGCATTTGCCATACTGCTGTTCGGCTTTGAAAACTGGATTGTTGCTATACCGCCTATAGTTGTGAGTATTCTTATTTTTCTGCTTTGCGGTATGAGCGAAACCACGAAAATAATACTCGGAACAATATATCTCATAATGTACGTTGTCGGCGTACTTGTCTACCTTACCTTCCAGATGCTGTTCGGCAACATAACCCTTATGGACGTTGACCTTTCAAGAAGAAGCACAAGCTACCGCTACTCTCCCGATGAAAAGTACAGAATAGTGCTTTATGTTGATCCTGAAGGCGACGCAAGCCGTTCTGTATCGTTCTATCTCGAAAAGACAGACAAAGATATAAGTCTGCCGTTCCTTGAGTGCAGAAACGCAATGAACAGTCTGCATATAATCACTTCCGACTATAACAAGCCTGCCGATGTCGAATGGAAATATAACCATACGCTCTTTGTTGACGGCAGGAAACGTGAATTCAACTTCAACGCTGTCGCTGATGACACCTCAGCAGACAATTATTGATAAACCCGAACGAAAGGATATGCGGATATGAGCGTTAAACGATCAGTCAATCTCACAGGAATAAATTCCGGCGAAATATATTCACTTTCCTATCCGCAGTCTGTCCTTAAGTTTTCGGATTATGACTTTTCGGGTTTTATAAAACGTTGCACCGATTACTGCAAGCGTTGCATGGCAAGCGGCGAATACCGCATTGAAGATATTATCGCTCTTCGCAACTCTCTCGGAGCCTGCCATAAATATGTTGAGGCAAACAAGCACGGTATTTATGAAAAGGTAGTGCAGGATCTGTTTATAGAATATCTTTGCAGAGAAAAGGGGCTCGGCATATCTTCCTTATGGAATGAGCTTATAAACGCAAAAACACCTTTCGAAAAACTGATATTCACAAGGCTTACCGAATACCGTCACAATAAGGCGGTAAACCGCTGGGTGAGCCTTCTTCAGCTTCAGGAATATGCAAAACGCAAGATAGATTTTGTATTCGGCGAAAAAGTAACGCTTGAACAGGCTTTCGCAAGACGTGACTACTTTGACCTTACTTTCAGCGTAGCCGCAAACGAAATGGGTTACCCAACCGAGTGCTTCACTGCGGCAAAGGTCTATACCGTAGGAAGACTTCCCTCTGCTCCCTTTATAACCGGAAACATTTCAAAGGCTATCGCAGGCTCTGCACTTCCCGAAATAGATTACGATGCCGAACACCGCCCGTTTTCCGCATTACACTCGGACAGCGAGGCGATGGATGTATTTGCCGGAATAAAAGGCTTTATCCCCGAAAAGCCCGATTCAGTGCTTAACACAATAATAACAACTATGCGTTCTCTTCCGAAGAAGGTATACGTTTCCGACAGCTTCAAGGCTGTTATTGATCTCGAAATCGACCTTCTGCTTGAAAGCGGAGGCATATTACAGCGCTGTGAACGCTGCGGTGAATACTATCTTCGTGACAAGGATTACGACTATGATTATTGCAGTAAGGCTCAGCCGGGCGGCCGCACCTGCCTTGAGATGAGCACAGCGGTACCTCCGAGAACACCCGATGAAATAAGACGGCTTGAGGATATGACCAAAGAGCTGTACACATATATGTCGAAGCGTATAAACGTGGATCTTACACAGCGTGACTTTGCGGAGTGGTATCAGAGCTTTATGGCGATAAAGGAAAGTATCCTCCATAATGCTTTAAGCATTTCGGAATTCCGTGAATTTGAAAAATACTCGCACGACCTGCATTTTGCGCCCGTAAAGCAGACACCGCTACAGGAAAAACCATCTGCGGCAAATGTTTCAGAAAACGCTGACGCCGCTAAAGCGCAACCGGAGGTCAAGCCTTTCGTGTTTGAACGGATAGACCGCAGTGTTCTTTATGAGCAGGAGAACCGCCGCAGAAAGCAGGAGCAGGAACGTGAACTTTATGATACGATGCAGAAAAGCGCCGCACCCGTACAGCAGGAAGCAGTCACACTGCAAAACGAAGCTCCTAAGGCACCGGTTCACGTTGTAAAGGCTGAGGAAACAGGAAATCTCGACGTAAGCGTTTTTGAAAATCCGTTTGACAATGCCTTTGACGAAGAAATATCAAAGCTCGAAGAAGTGACCGATCATAATTTCAGACCGCTTGACGATATTTTCAGTTTCGGCGGAGCAGATAACGAATTACAGCAGATACCCGGCGAATATACCGATGAAGGCACTACAGACGAAGACGGTTCTGATAAAGGTGATAACGCATATACAGAGCCTGCTGTTGATACGGGCTTTGCAGGCGAATTTGCAAAAGCCGACTACAGCATAAGACACTCCGCAACGCCTAAGAGCAGCTATGCGGCAAATATGTACAGGCATACCGTTGAAACAACGCAGACAGCGGAAGAAGATTTCCCTGAGATTCAGCAAAGCGGAAAACATCTGACGCAGGATGATTTTGACATTCTGCCGTCCTCACCGTCACTTACTGTCCCTGTCGGAGAACAAGCGTCTGCAAAAGCAAAGACGGAGGAAAAGCCGGCTGTGAGCGAAAAGCACACTCCGCCTGTTATAAAGCTGGATGCTCCTTCCGTAGACAGCCTTACCGATGCCGATGATATTCCCGGAGCGGACAGACGCAGACGTGACAACGGCGGCACGATGAACAGAAAGACAGCGAAACGGTTGCTTGACGGAATAATAAAGCCGACAAAGATACGCAATCCGTTTATAGATGAAAACGATGATGAATAAATACGAACTTAAACGTACACTGCTTGACGTATTTTTCCCGAACCGTTGTCCTGTCTGCAATAAGGTTATAGGCAGAATGGACTATATCTGCGACAACTGCGCCGACAGCTTTGTTTATGACAATAAGCAATACAGCCTTTGCGGAAGGCCGCTGCTTTGCGTATGCCGCTACAACAATAAGATTATGCCTGTAGTTATAGGTGCTAAAAAGCACCGTGACGGCAGTAAACTGAGCTTTATGGCATACACTGTTATGCAGAAGATAACCGCACATTATGATACATTGCCCGATGTTCTGCTCCCCGTACCTGTTCATACCTCGGATAAAATGAGAAAAGGCTACTCGCACATTGAAAAGGTATGCCGTGAGATTTCCGAAATAACCGGCATACCGACAGTGAACGCCGTTGCCAAAACAAGAAAGACCGCACAGCAGAAAACGCTTTCCAAAGACGAACGACAGAAAAACCTTCATGACTGTTTTTCCGTTACCGACAAACAGGCTCTTAAAGGAAAACACGTTCTGATAATAGACGATGTAATGACTACAGGCTCAACCCTGACGGAAGTATATAATACAATAGCAGACTGCGGATGTTCCGCAATTGACTTTGCGGTGTTTGCAAAAGTATGAACATATTTTATTGACAACTCATCTTATGTGTGTTATACTGCTTAACAGATGCACCGCATCAGAGTGCATTATCATTGATTAAAGAGAGGTATGTTAATATGAAAACAGCGGCACAGGTATTTATCATTATTGGTATGGTTTGCGGATTCTGGGCAATACTTCCCCTTATTTTCGGCGGTATCGCATTAAGCCAGATGAGCAAGGGTCAGAGACCTTCAACAGGCATGAGCGTATGCGTTCTTTTATTCTGCAATATGATAGGCGGTATTCTCCTGCTCTGCGCAAAGGACGAAGATTTCTATAACCCCAACATGAACAACGGTTACAACCCCAACATGAACAACGGTTACAACCCCAATATGAACAACGGTTACAACCCCAATATGAACAACGGTTACAATCCCAATATGAACAACAGCGGCTATAACAACGCCAATTATGCCGCTCCCAACAACTACAACAATAACAATTACACTACACCCGACAACAGCAATAACTATAACAATAATAACGGCGTACAGCAGTAAGCGAAAAACAAATACATAAACATTAAACGGCAGAGCCTGCGCTCTGCCGTTTTTGCATAACAAAAGCCGCTTTTTATCACTGCGGCTTTTTTCTTCTTATTTTACAGTCAGTTCATTTATTATCTCATACAGCTTCACAAGCTCAGCCATCGTAAGCTGTTCCGCTCTTGCGGTAGCCGGTATACCGCCTTCGGTCATCTTTTCCGCAAGCACCGCTTTCGGTATCTTAAAATATGCCGAAACGGGATTTGCAAGCTGTTTTCTGCGCTGAGCGAAAGCCTGCTTTATCACCTCGAAGAAAAGCGGCTCGTTATCGACCTTGTACGGCGGTTGTTCGTACCGCTCAAGACTTATGACCGCACTGTCAACATTGGGCGCAGGCATGAACGAGCCCCTGTTTACCCGAAACAGCTTCTTAGGCTTTGCGTAATAGTTTATAGATGCGGTGATAGCGCCGCACTCACGGCTTCCTACTGCGGCGCATATCCTGTCTGCCGCCTCAAGCTGTACCATAACGGTTATCGCTTTTATGGGCAGCTTTTCCTCAAGCAGCTTCATTATTACGGGCGAGGTTATATAGTAGGGCAGATTCGCACAAACTATCACGTCCATATCGGGAAACTTCTCGGCTATCAGCTTATTAAGATCGGTTTCCATAACATCGGCAAAAATAACCTCAACGTTGTCGTATTCTTCGAGCGTTTCGTCAAGAATAGGCTTCAGCCCCGTGTCTATTTCAATAGCTACGACCTTTTCGCAACGCTCGGCAAGCTCCCTTGTCAGAACACCGATACCCGTGCCTATTTCTATCGCCCCGACATTTTTCCCTGCACCGCCCATTTCGGCTATTTTAGGGCAGACGGTCGGATTTATCAGAAAGTTCTGTCCGAGCGACTTTGTGAAAGAAAAGCCGTGCTTTTCAAAAAGCTGTCTTATTGTTGAAATGTCGGTAAGTTTCATTCTTTGTTTCCTTCGCTTTCTTTTGTGAACATCTCAAGCACCTTGAATGACTGCTGAAGATTTGCCACGCCGTATATGCTTATTCCGTAGTTTTCGCTCTTGTCAAGATTTTTAAGCGAGGATTTCGGCACAATGCACTTTGAAAATCCCATTCGTGCCGCCTCACGCACACGCTCTCTTATATGCGACACTGCTCTTATTTCTCCTCCAAGACCGACCTCACCGAACATCGCTACATCATCACCTATCGGAATATCACGAAGTCCCGAATAAAGGGCAAGAGCAATCGCAAGGTCGCTTGCAGGCTCGTCTATTTTAAGTCCGCCTATAACATTTATATATACATCATATCCGCCGAAGTTGTAGCCTGTCCTCTTTTCAAGCACGGCGAGCAGAACGCACAGCCTGCTGTAGTCGAAGCCTGTCGTCATTCTGCGTGGAGCGGAGAACGAGGTCTTGCCGACAAGCGCCTGCACCTCTGCCAGTATAGGCCGTGTACCCTCGACGGTACAAAGCACGGTTATACCGCTTACCCCTGCGGGTCTGCCGAGAAGAAGCATTGCGGACGGGTTTTCGACCTGCTCAAGCCCCTTGTCCTGCATTTCAAATACGCCTATTTCGTTGGTCGAGCCGAAACGGTTCTTTGCGGCTCTTAATATCCTGTAGCTTAGCTGTTTGTCGCCCTCAAAGTACAGTACCGTGTCCACTATATGTTCAAGCACCTTAGGACCTGCTATACCGCCGTCCTTGTTCACATGACCTACAAGGAATACAGCTACCTCAAGGCTCTTTGCCATCTGCATAAACGCCGAGGTACATTCTCTTACCTGAACAAGACTGCCGGGAACGGACTGAAGCTCTGTCAACTGCATTGTCTGTATCGAGTCGATTATCACAACATCGGGCTTATTCTCACGCACGCCCTCTATTATAGTATCGCAGTCGGTACAGGCACTGATATAAAGCCCGTCGCTCGAAACGCCCAGCCTGTCGGCACGGAGCTTTATCTGACGTTCGCTTTCCTCACCGGATATGTACAGCACAGTCTTATCCTGCGCAAGACAGCCGCATATCTGTAAAAGAAGTGTCGATTTGCCGATACCCGGGTCGCCGCCGAGCAGAACAAGCGAGCCTTTGACAAGACCTCCGCCGAGTACCCTGTCAAGCTCCGACATTCCCGTTTCATATCTTGTTTCGTCACTGAACGAAAGGTTGTTTATACTTGAAAGCGGAAGCCTGCCGCCGCCCGTGCTTTTTGCAAGGCCGTGGGATTTTGGCTGTATAAGCGTTTCTTCAAGCGTGTTCCATGCGCCGCAGGCATTACAGCGTCCGCTCCATTTCGGATATTCCTGACCGCACTCACTGCATATATATACTGATTTTGATTTTGCCATTTTTTCGTCCTTTCCGATGAATTACCGTCCGGAGCTTGTAATATCACCGCTGTTTTCGGGAATACCGGTCGCTGAAATTTCCGTCCGACCTGCATTGTCCGCAGGCTTTGAGGTGAGATATGTAAGTATCCCGTTGTATATAGTATAGGCTACCTTACGCTGATAGTCGGTATCCGACAGATTTGCCGCATCATCGGGATTTGAGAGAAATCCGCATTCTATCAGCACAGCAGGTATCTTTGTGTTCTTGAAAAGATACAGCTCGTCGCCCTCCTGCTTTATCTGCCTGTCATTGCCCGGCTGTATCGTCTTGAAATTATCCTGCATTATCTGCGCTATCATACGGTTGTCGGGGTTGTTCGCCGTGTAGAAAATCTGTGCGCCGAAATATTCAGGCTCGGTGAACTTGTTCTGATGGATAGACAGGAACAGGCAGTCGCCGTACTTGTTTATAATATCAAGACGGTTTTTCATATCGGAAACCTTCTGCTCCCGTGTACCTTTTACGCCTTCATCGTGTATCGAAATATCACTGTCACGGGTCAGCACTACGTTAAATCCTGATAAAGTCAGCATATCGCTGAGATCACGCACAATAGCAAGATTGATATTCTTTTCAAGCTCGCCGTTTATGCCGACCGCACCGCTGTCTGTTCCGCCGTGCCCTGCGTCAAGTACGATGGTTTTCTTATTTGTAACGTGCGATGTTGACGCTCTCACGCTCATCTGCGAGTAGTCGGCAGTTGCCGCAATGACGGTAAAACAGCCGAGCAGGACTATAAGTGCAGGGATTCGTGTTCTTAGCCGCTTAAATTCAAATCGTTTCATGTTCAGTTTCATATTGTCCGACCTTTCGGTAAATTTTTGTACATTATATGAAACGAGCAGTGAAATAATGACAGGCTATGCCTGCCAGGCTGTCGGAAAACCTATATAATTTTTATAATGGGATTTTGAGGTAAGGGTCGGGAACAGATTTTTATACTGAAATTATAAATTAATTATACCACACTTCCCCCACACCCGCAACTTTATCTCCTTTATTTTTAATGAATAGCCGGGAATTTTTGAGTTATCATATTTACGGGCGAATTTAACAGCGTTTAAAAACAACTAAAAACAGTGTGAAATATATGTAACCTAACGTAAAATAATTTTAGTTAAACGAATTTGTAAGTGTGAAAACGGGTTACACCGATACTTACTTAATAAAATTGTGTAACACAGTTAAGTTAGTGTGAATTTTGTTTTTAATGCACATAATAAACAATTATTATTTATGTGTTTTAGCTGAATTTCCTATAGCCGTATTGACTTTTAGCTAAAACATTGTATAATCTTAAGTGAATTAAGCAAGCGGAAACAGCTTAATAAACATAAGCTAAATTCATTAACTATCAACTAAGGACCAGTGGCTAAGCACTGTCCGACCAGAAAGGAAATTATCACATGAAAGCAAAGAAGATACTCGCAGGTATCCTTGCGGCAAGCACAGCAGTTTCGCTGGCAGCCTGCAACAGTAACAATGCAACATCATCAACATCAGGCAGTACATCATCTTCATCTTCATCAAAGACAGAAGATAACAGTTCTGCGACATCGGGGGAAGAATCTTCTACTACACCTTCGGGCGAAAAGATCACACTCAAGGTTCTTACTCACCGTACAGACCGTAAGGATGACGGCTCGCTCGACAAGATGACAGATGCTTTTGAAGAAAAGTACAACTGCACTGTTGAATATCAGTCATTCAAGAGCTACGCAGATGACGTTTCGACAATGATGAGCACCAAGGAATATGGCGATGTACTCATGATACCCGATACAGTTAAGCTCGCCGATCTTTCAAACTTCTTTGAGCCTCTCGGCAAGTACGATGAGCTTAAGGATAAGTACAAGTGGGCAGATCAGAAGATGTATGACGGAACAGTATACGGCCTTGCACACTTAGGCACAGTAAGCGGCGGTATCTGCTACAACAAGAAGGTATGGACAGAAGCAGGCATTACAGAAATGCCCAAGACAGCCGATGAATTTATCGCTGACTTAAAGAAGATCAAGGAAAAGTTCCCCGAGGTTATTCCTTATTATACAAACTTCAAGGAAGCAAGCTGGACGGCTGCACAGTGGTCAAGCCTTGTTGTTCCTTCATCAGGCGATCCTGACTTTGAAACAGACCTTATCGTAAACAAGGAAGACTTCTTCACAGAAGGCAAGCCCTACTACAACGTATTCAAGCTGATGTACGATATATATTCAGATCCTACTCTTATCGAGGGCGACCCGATGAGTTCTGACTGGGAAGGCTCAAAGCTTATGCTCGCTAACGGCGAAGTTGCTACAATGACAATGGGTTCATGGGCAGTTTCACAGTTCCAGCAGATTGCTAAGGATAATAACCTTGATCCCGAAAATATCGGTTATATGCCTGCTCCCTTCTCTAAGGACGGCAAGCAGTACGCACAGTACGCAGCAGACTACTGCATGGGCATAAACAAGAACATTGCCGACGACAAGAAGGATCTCGGCAAGAAGTATATTGAATGGTTCATCGCTGAATCCGGCTTCTCTGAGGCTGAAGGCGGTATCAATACACTTGAAGGCAGCAAGCTCCCCGATTACCTCTCAGCATTTGACGGTTGTGAATTCTTCACAGCAGCATCAGCTCCCGAAGGTCTGACAGGCGTATTCAACGCTATCGACAAGGATTCTGAGGTTGGTATATGGACAGGCGACTCCGCTAACTTCAAGCTCCAGCTTGCTGAAGCAGCATTTGCAGGCAAGGGCGACGCAGGCTTTAAGGCTATCGCAGACTCCGTTAATCAGAAATGGGCTGCTACAAGAGATGCTAACGCAGAGCTTGAAGCATACATCAAGGCTAACGGCTAATTAACGCTATCGTATTTTCTTCATAGATACTCCAAACACACAAACCCGTACGGAAAGGCGTAAGTCTTTCCGTATAGGTTTTTATGGAGAAAATTAACTAATTTACAAAAATAGAAATTATTTCTTGAAAGGACAGATTTATGGCTACTCAAGGCGTTACCGCAATTCAGAAGCGTCGCACATTAGGGCAGTGGCTTAAAGGCTATACAGGTCAGAAATACATGACCACAGCGCTGTTTCTGGCAATACCTGTCGCACTGCTGATACTTTTCACTATTATCCCTGCTGTGAATATGATAATATTCAGCTTCCAGCAACGTGACCAGCTTGGCGTAAATGTACAGTGGGTCGGTTTCGACAACTATAAGACGCTGTTTACCGATATGGCATATCTTTCAACGCTCATCAACAGCTTGTACTACTTTGTCGGCTCGTTTATACAGCTCGGACTTGCACTTTTCATCGCAACTCTGTTATGCTCGAAAATAAAGCTCGCAGGACTGTTCAAGGGAGTTATCTTCTTCCCTTATCTTATGAACGGCGTTGCGGTAGCGCTTATCTTCCAGAGATTCTTCAGAGGCGATGACGGCGGTACGCTCAACTCCATAATCGCACTTTTCGGAGCAGATCCTGTAAAGTGGCTGTCAAACGGCGCTATCAACAACTGGTGTCTGGTTTTTGCGTCGGTATGGCGTTATATCGGCTTTGATATTCTGATGTTCATCGGTGCTATCCAGTCTATCTCGCCCGACATTTACGAAGCGGCAGATCTTGACGGTGCAAACGCATGGCAGAAGTTCTGGCACATAATTTTCCCCGGTATCAGAACAATCATCGCATTACAGCTTATCCTTGCCATCAAGGGTGCTGCATCTGTATTTGAGATACCGTATATTATAACCGGCGGTAAGATGGGAACATCGACCTTCGTTATCAAGACGATCGAAACGGGCTTCCAGTACCAGAAGATCGGACTTGCATCCGCAATGGCTATCGTCCTGCTGTTTATAATAATAGTGATTACGATAATCCAGAAGATATTCTTTAAGGAAGAAAAGTAGGTGTAACAATGACAGACAATATCACAACAACCGAAAACTCCGGACAGACCTCTTTCAATATGGATAAATACAGGTTCAAGGAAACGCCTAAGGGTGTAAGAATACTGATAGACGTATTGAAATACGCCGTGCTTGTCATAGCCTGCCTTATAGTTATCGTGCCTCTGGTAGTCGTATTACTCGGCTCGCTGAAAAGCCACGAGGATTTTCTGACAAGCGGAGCGTTTGATCTTCCTAAGGTGGTGGAACTATCAAACTTCAAGACGGCGTTCCTGCAGGGTAACGTAATGAAAGGCCTTATCAATACCGCTATTATCCTTGTGTTCTCATGTGCGGGAACGATAATCACAGGTACTATGACCGCCTTTGTTGTACAGCGTTTTACAATGGTGTTCACAAAGCTCGTAAAGAATATATTCCTTATTGCCGCACTCCTGCCGAATATCTCTATGCAGGTAACGGTATTCCAGGTAGTGCACGCACTCGGTCTTTATGACACCCTCGCCGCACCGATAATCCTTTATATCGGTACGGATATAGTTTCGATCTATATCTTCATACAGTTCCTCAATAACATATCCGTATCCCTTGACGAAAGTGCGATACTTGACGGCTGTTCATATCCGAGAGTATACCTGAGCATTATTCTCCCTATGCTCCGTCCTGCTATTGCGACCGTGCTTGTAATCAAGTTTGTAAGCATATACAACGACTTCTATACAGCAAACCTGTATATGCCCAGTGACGGACTTCAGGTCGTATCAACAGCCCTTTACAAGTTCATCGGTCCTTACGGCTCACAGTGGGAAATTATCTTCGCCGGTGTAATTATCTGTATCATACCTACGTTAATAATCTTCCTTTCGATGCAGAAGTTTATTTACAGCAACCTTGTTTCAGGCTCTGTAAAGGAATAAACGCTTCCGATTCTCCTTGCTATATATGAAAATGACGTCACGCCGAAAAGCGTGACGTCATTTCAGTTTGTAGATAAAACCCACGCACCGCAAAATGCAGAAAAGTAAACCGGCGCAAACTAAAAATCCGATAAATAAAAAATTTCACACAGCCGTTTTACGGCTGTGTGAAATTTTCTTTACTTATACGAATTTGATTTATCTAAAACTCGCTACCCGCATTTTTGCGGTGCGTGGGTTTATCATTAGTCTGAGAGCCACGGCTTTTGCCGTGGCTCCCTTTCTTATTATTTCTTTGTGGTTACTTTGCAGTAGCTGTATGCACTGTATTCCGTCACTTTGCCTGTAGTCTTGAACGATCTCATTCTGAACTTATATGTCGTTCCCGCCTTCAGCCTTCCTGCTGTGTAGGTCGTATTTGCGTTTGAAGTGTAACGCTTTACCTGCACCCACTTTGCGCCGTCATACTTTTCTATGCTGTAGCCGCCTGCGCTAGTATTCTTGTTCCACTGTAAAGTTACCGACTTTGTCGTTACGGTCTTTGCCCTCATACCCGTTGTTGCGGACGGCTTAGTAGTCACAGTGATATAGGTATAACTGCTGTATCCGCCCAGTCTGCCCGCTTTTACACGGAACTTATAAGTTGTGCTTGCGCTCAGACCGCGAACAGTGAAGCTTGTAACTCCGTTGCTGTTTATCTTTGCCATCTGCGTCCACTTGCTGCCTTTGTACTGTTCTACATAGTAGCAGTCAGCCGATGTGTTCTTGTTCCACTGAAGCACAACAGTGTTATTTGTCTTGCTCTTTACCTTTACGCCGCTCATTGCCGCAGGCTTTGTAACTGCCGTAAGATATGTGTATGAGCTGTAGAACGTAACACTTCCGAACGACTTATACGCTCTTATCCTGAACTTGTATGCAGTTCCTGCCTTAAGGCTCTTCACTGTACTGTTCAGCGTTGCGTGGTTTGTAACCTTTGCAACTGATACCCACTTCGTACCCTCTGAGCGTTCAAGTATATAACCGTCGCCGCTAATGTTTCTGTTCCATGCAACATTCAGCGTTGAGCTTGTTGCACTCTTGAGTGTGAATCCGGTTATCGCAGAAGGAACAGTGTTGATATTGAGATAAATATACGCACTGTACGCCGTACCCTTATACGCTCTTGCTCTGAGCTTATTTGTGCTTCCCGCAGCGAGCGTTTTAGCCGTAAACGAAACAGTCGAGTTTCTCGTTATCTTTCCTATCATCATCCATCTTGAACCGCTGTACTGCTCGATAATATATCCGTCTGCATCGGGATTCTTATTCCAGCTTAAGTTTGCGGTCGTATCTGTTCTGCTTACTGTTCTGAGTCCGCTTATCTTTGCAAGAACAAGTACATCTGTGTAACTGTCCTTATAAGAACTGTCGCAACGCAAACACTTGTGGATTGTGTAACCCTTTTCAGTATAAGTAGGCTTGATCACTGTATCAACATACTTGTGTCCTGTTGCCGGTATTACTTCTGTTTCAGTCGCATCGCATCTTGTGCACTTTCTTACTCTGTAACCGTCCTCCGTACAGGTCGGAGCTGTTATGCTCCATTTGTCGAATGAATGTCCGAGTGCTTCACCCTCGAACGTTGCTTCATTCTTAGTACCCTTGCTTGACAGTCCGCAGTCTGCGCAGGACGTATAATATACAGCCTTTGCAGTGCAGGTTGCCGCAGATTTAAGGTACTTGTCACTTGCCGTCTTTGCTGTGAATGTGTGGGCTGTCATTTCGCCGTAAGCCTTACCGCAGTCCTCACATATTGCCTTTGCCGTGCAAGTAGCCTTACCGCCGTGGCAATCCTTTGTTTCGGTGTGCTTGTTATCGTTAGCACAAACTCTTGTATGAGTTCCGTCACCGTTAGATACCCACTTACCGTACTTGTGTCCGAGTGCGTTTCCGTACTCGAACGTTGCTTCATTCTTAGTACCCTTGCTTGACAGTCCGCAGTCTGCGCAGGACGTATAGTATACAGCCTTTGCAGTGCAGGTTGCCGCAGATTTAAGGTACTTAGCACTTGCTGTCTTAGCTGTGAATGTATGTGCGGTCATTTCGCCGTAAGCCTTACCGCAGTCCTCACATATAGCCTTTGCCGTGCAAGTAGCCTTGCCGCCGTGACAATTCTTTGTTTCGGTGTGCTTGTTATCGTTAGCGCAAACTCTTGTATGAGTTCCGTCACCGTTTGATACCCACTCACCGTACTTGTGACCGAGTGCGTTTCCGTACTCGAATGTTGCTTCATCGGCTGTACCCTCGCTTGACCGTCCGCATTCTGTGCAGGAAGTATAGTATACAGCCTTTGCAGTGCAGGTAGCCGCAGATTTAAGATACTCATACGCTTTTATATGCGCATAGCTGTGCGGCTTCATTTCACCATACTCCGCACCGCATATTTCACACTTTGCCTTTTCGGTGCAGGTAGCCTTTCCTCCGGAATGCTCACATTCGGTTATCGTAGCCGTTACAACGTCCGACTTCATCGAAACTCCCGCCGTTGTAGCATTGCTGTAGGTAAGACGGCAGTAGTACCTGCCCGTTGTGAGATTTTCGAGCGACAGCTTTCTGTCTGTAGCGCCCTCTATCTCTGTTTCGTTGCCGTTTTCATCAATGCCGATCCACTGATAAGCAACTTTTGCGTCAACCTCGTTTGAATACCACGGCTCTGCATTTATTTGAAGTGACGGTATGTCGCCCGGATAATAGCCGTTGGTGTAATATACAGTATCAATCGGCTTGATTATCTGCATCGGACACAACCGTACCGTAAGTCCGTTTGTCGATGATGCCGTTGCCTTATTAAGACTGTATATATCTATCCACTCTTTTGTTCCTCTGTCCTGTACCCAGAAGCCGTGATCGATATAATCGGCTATCACCTTATCACTGACCGTAGTTACGATTTCGGCAAACCCACCTGACGAAATGGATACATTACCGCCGTTTATAGTAAGGCAATTTATATTGTTTGCGGCCATTGTAACATTTCCGCCGTTTATGGTCACATTGCTGCCTGTTGCAAGCCCGTCAAATGTGACATCACCGCCCCGCACTATGAATGCGTCTTGATTCTCAAACTCTGTCACCGCACAACGTCCCGTAACCGTAAGCTTTACCTTGCCGTTTATGATGATCGGACGTGAGAACGCTGTACGAACTGCGTACTTGAGCGTGAAGTTACCTTCGGTTATGACTAACTGACCGCCGTATCCGTTCTTGTTATAAAGCGGATATAAGGTACAGCCCTCGTTTTCGCTCTTCTGAGCGTCTTTCGCAGCCTCGTCAAGATTGTTATAATACTTGACATCGTCGCCCTTTGTTATCTTTGCATTGAACTTGCTCTCGCATATCTCGCAATATGTCGGCTCAGTAATGTTACCTGAGGTTTCCTTGTCCGCTGTAGGATCGACCACCTGAGAATGATCACAATCAACAAGGTCTATACTTACAGTGTTCGACTTTATTTCATAGCCGTCACCGGTAGTAACTACGAAGTATATCTCGGCAACATCGCTGTCGCCTGCCTTATCAATTATTTCGTCTGCCGACAATTTAGCGTCCTTTACAAGTGCGCTTAAGCTGCTATAAATTATATCTCCGCTTACATAGGAGTTTATACCGTATCTCTTACTTACATACGAGTCGTTCAGGTTCGAGCCGTGAGCAAGAGCAAGGTTGAACTTCAGCGTGGGGTTTGCGTTGCTGTTGCGATACAGCTTGTTTATTTCTGTGCTAAGCGTTGCGCTCTTTATCGGCGCTTCTTCTACATTCACCGGTTTATTGTCGTTATTCACACTGCTATAAACGCTCTCTGCACGTTCTGCAATTGAAAGCCATGCACCGCCGTCCTTTTTATATGCATAACCGTCAGCCAGAACAGATTCAAGACTGCCGTTTGCTATCTCGATGTTGTAGAATTTACCGCCGCTGATTTTTGCTTTAGCGTTACCTATAATGGTCAGAGCGTCTATAACGCCGCCGCCTATTTCTGCGTCGCCGTCTATGTAAACCATCACCGATGTGAATTCACCGCCGTTGATGATTAACTTTGAGTTTGCGTAAGCTTTAATAGGCATCCGCATTTTGCCATCGCCGCCTACGGTAAACATACCGCCGTCGGATACTTCTACAGGTGCGTTGAAAGCAAAAGTGCCACCCAGTTTTTTACCGTTCAGTGCAAGCGTTACATTGCCGGTAATGGTAACGCCCTGTGTAAGTTCGCTGTTTGTAATATCCTTATACAGCGTTACAGTAGCCGTACCTGCCTCGTTAGCCTTGTCAAAAGCGTCATAAATATCGCTGAACAGATCTGTCTGCTCGCCGCCGTTTGCCGTAGTATAGCTTACAGTTGCGGCGATTTCCTCATTGCAGTAAGGACAAAGGTTTCCGTCAAGCGCATAACTGTCGTTTTCGTCTTTATGGTCGCACTTTATAACATTAAGATAATTGGCTTTGGTCATGCTCTGAATTTCAGCATATTTGAAACCTGAACCGACAATCGCATTTAAGCCTATAACTCTGCTTCCGCTCGCAATTGCCCTGCCTAAAGTATAATTGCTTTCATTTTCGCAAGTGAAGATGTTGAACGTACCGCTTACTATAGAGACATTATATCCGCTTCCACCGGTCGTGTCTGCTTTCATGCTTAAATAATCGGCATTAACATCATTGATGACCGTGTCTCCGCCGTTTATCGTTATTGCGCCGATATTAGCACCATCGGCACTAACCTTTCCGGAATTTACAACTAAATAATTCAATGTGGCTTTACTGTCAATTAAAACATTGGCATTCTCACCCGATACCGTTACACCGGTAAGTGAACTTGAGGCTTTTTGCGGTGCCGTAAACGTTATATCTCCGCCCTTGACATCAAACGCAAATGCTGTGTTGCCGTCATTTTTATTTAAATCAACGGTAAATCTACCCTTGCTTATGTCAAATATTTCACCATCATTAACACCACTGTAGTCTAACAGCTTTAATGTACAGCCTTCGCTTTCCTCGGCAGCGCCGATAGCGTCATTCCAGTTTTCGTAATACGATAACGTGCCGTCAGACAGCTCTACCGAAGCCGGTAGTGCTCTGTTGCATATACCGCACACACAACCGTTATCGTCACATTTTACGCTTTCGCCGGGGTGCCGGCAGGTAGCTACTGTAAGCGTTACCACATTTGACTTATAATCATATCCGTCATAGGTAAATATGCAGTAATATTGGATTTCTCCGTCTTCTGCCACCACTTTATCAACTTGATCGCCAAGTAAATAACAGTAACCGTTTAATAATTCTGTTTTTTCGCTTATTACCGTTCCGTCAATTAAGCATCCGGTAATATAGAGTGTTTCATTTCCCGAATATGTCACATCAGCCGCGAAAGTTACAGCCTTTTTACCGTTACGGTATATTATCGGTGACTCGTCATTAGCGGTAATTCTTGCGCTCTTTATCGGCGCTTCCTTTACTTCTACATTAGCTATATCCTGCTTTTCACGTTCTGCAACAGTAGACCAGAAGCCGTCGAAATTCTTATAGGCATGGCCATCCGCAAGAAGCTGTCCTACGTTTCTGCCTTCACCTGAAACCTTTATGCTGTTGAATTTGCCGCCATTAATTACAGCGTTACCGCCGTCTTCAATTCTGAAGTCAGAGAAAATACCACCGTTGATTTCCGCATCGCCGCCGTTGCGAACGACAACACATTTTATTGTACCACTGCCGTTAACGGTCAGCTTACCGCTCTTCACTTCTATGGCATAGTAGGGATCAAAACCGGAAGTTGAGAGCTTTTTACCGTTAAGTTCAAGCGTAACATTGCCTGTAACAGCTATCGTATCTGTAATATCGTCCGTGATATCCTTATACAGCGTTACAGTAGCCGTACCTATCTCATTAGCCTTAGCAAAAGCGTCATAAATATCGCTGAACAGATCTGTCTCTTCGCTTCCGTTTGCCGTATAGCTTACAGTTGCAACAATTTCCTCATTGCAGTAAGGACAGGGATTACCGTCAAGCACATAACTGCCGTTTTTGTCCTTATGGTTGCACTTATCAACAAAAATTCTATAGGTACTGGTCATGGTCTGAATAGCTTCGTATGTGTAAACAGTAATGCCATTCATACTATCGGCCGAAACTACGCTTCCACTCGCAATTGCCCTACCTAAAGTATAATTGCTTCCATTTTCGCAAGTGAAACTGCCGAACCTACCGCTTACGATAGAGATGTTATATTCGCTTCCACCGGAGCGGTTGTCACACATAGTTAAAGAATCGGCATTAACATCATTGATGACCGTGTCTCCGCCGTTAGCTTTCAGTGCATCAATATTTGCACCGTTTATAACAGTCGCTCCGCCATTTATTGACAGTGCATCAATATTTGCACCGTCTATAACAGCATTTCCGCCTTCTATTGACAGTTCACCGATATAACCATCGGTACTGTTTACTGTAAGCGTACTGCTGATTATTCTTACTCTTCCCAGCTTGATTTTACCGTCAATTGTAACCTCAGCGTCAGTTCCGTTAACTGTGATTCCGCTTGGCAGATTTTGATTGCTCACGTCCTGTACTGCCGAAGAAGTGAAAGTCACGTCACCGCCGTTGACAGTGAACTGACAATATGCCTCTTTACCGTTAAAGTCAACAGTAAACTTACCGCCCGTCACGGTAATGGACGCAGGTACTCTTTCCGAAATCAGCTTTACAGTGCTGCCCTCGTTCTCCTGTGCCAGCTTTATGGCACTCTCTATATCCGCATAACCTAACGACTTGCCGTCAGCATCTACTACCTCGGCTTCTATCAATAAATCACATATACCGCAGAATACCAAACCGTCGGTTTCGTTATTAAAGCTATCCTCAGGGTGCGAGCAGGTCGCAAGTGTAAACTTAAGTGCATTCGACTTATATTCGTATCCGTCACACTTCAGTACAGTGTAATATTCAACCTCACCGTCTTCCGCTACAATCTCACCGATTTTATAACCGAATACCATATACCAGTTAACAGAAAGCTTAGAATCTTTACTGCGATTATTGCCGTTTACGAAATCCGAATAGGTTATCCGCTTTGAAGTGTCCGCCACATCGCATGTAACATTGACTTTTAATTTTTTCGCTCCGTTACGGTATATAACAGGCGCTTCTCCGCCTGCCCACGAAATACTTGCACTCTTTATCGGCGCTTCTTCTACACTCAACGGTTTATCGTTGTTATTCAAACTGCTATAAACGCTCTCTGCACGTTCTGCAATTGAAAGCCATTCACCGCCTTCAACTTTATAAGCGTAACCGTCAGCCAGAACAGATTCGATTGCCTTGCCGTTGTACATAAACAAATACTTGAATTTACCGCCGCTGACCTCTGCTTTACCCGTACCATAAACGGATAAGCAGTCTATTATACCATCCAGGATTACCACTTCACTGTCTGAAAGGGCATACACTTCGTTGTATTCGCCGTTTGTAATGGTTAATTTCGAGTCCGGCTTAGCTTCAATTGTGCTCCATACTTTACCGTTTCCATTCACGGTAAGCGTGCTGCCACAAATATATATTTTATTTGCTTTATCCGTAGCACCCAATGTTTTGCCGTTCAGCGCAAGCGTTACATTGCCCGTAACATTTATTTCATGTGCAATTTCACTGTCTGCAATATCCCTGCACAGCGTTATTGTAGCCGTACCTATCTCATTAGCCTTGTCAAAAGCGTCATAAATATCGCTGAACAGATCTGTCTCTTCGCTTCCGCCGGCAGTATAGCTTACAGTTGCAACAATTTCCTCACTGCAGTAAGGACAGGGATTACCGTCAAGCACATAACTGCCTTTTCCGTCCTTATGGTCGCACTTATCAACAAAAATTCTATAGGTACTGGTCATGGTCTGAATTGCTTCGTATGTGTAAACAGTAATGCCATTCATATTACTGTCGTAAACTCTGCTTCCACTCGCAATTGCCATACCTAAAGTATAACCGCTGTCTGTTTTGCAAGTGGTGCTACCGAACTCGCCGGTTACGATAGAGATGCTACCGGACCCGTTGATATTCACGCTTAAAGAATCGGCTGTAACATAATTGATGACCGTGTCTCCGCCGTTAGCTTTCAGTGCATCAATATTTGCACCGTTTACAACAGTCTTTCCGCCATTTATTGACAGTTCTTTAATATAACTCTCGGCACTGTTTACTGCAAGCGCACCGCTTGTTAATGTTACACTTCCCAGCTTGATTTTACCGTCAATTGTAACCTTAGCGTCCGCTCCGGTTACTTCGATTTTGCTTATCAGAGTTTCTACATCGGCTTGTTTTACCGAAGAAGTGAAAGTCACGTCACCGCCGTTGACATCGAACTGATAAAATACCTTCTTACCGTTAAAGTCAACAGTAAACCTGCCGCCTGTCACGGTAATGGACTCAGATACTCCTTCCGACATCAGCTTTACAGTGCTGCCCTCGTTCTCCTGTGCCAGCTTTATGGCACTCTCTATATCCGCATAACCTAACGACTTGCCGTCAGCATCTACTACCTCGGCTTCTATCAATGCGTCACATATACCGCAGATTACAAAACCGTCGTTCTCGTATAATAAGCTATCCTCAGGGTGCGAGCAGGTCGCAAGTGTAAGCTTAAGCACATTCGACTTATATTCGTATCCGTTGCACTTCAGTACAATGTAATATTCAACCTCGCCGTCTTTCGCCGCAAGCTTACCGATTTCATAACAGTGTACCATATATTTATTGTACAAATTATAATCTTTAATGCGATTATTGCCGTTTACAAAATCCGAATAGGTTGCACCCCTTGAACCGACCGCCAATTCGTATGTAATATTGACGTATAAATATTTCTCTCCGTTACGGTATATAACAGGCGCTTCTTCGCCTACCCACGCAATACTTGCGCTCTTTATCGGCGCTTCTTCTACACTCAACGGTTTATCGTTGTTATTCAAACTGCTATAAACGCTCTCTGCACGTTCTGCAATTGAAAGCCATGCACCGCCGTCCACTTTATAAGCATAACCGTCAGCCAGAACAGATTCAAGATTGCCGTTAAATATCTCGATGTCGTTGAATTTACCGCCGCTGAGTTTTACGTTACCGCGAACGGACAGACCTCGTATAGTGCCGCCGCCTATTTCTGCGTTGCCTCCTTTTTTAACTGACACAGAATTGAAGTATCCACCGCCGTTAATGACTAATTTTGAGTTTTCATTAACGTAAATAGGTGTATCCATATTGCCATCGCCGTTTACAGTAAGCGTGCCACCGTCAGATACCGATATACGCACTATGCCATAACGACCACCCAGTGTTTTACCGTTCAGTTCAAGCGTTACATTGCCCATAACGGTAATCTCCTGTGTACGTTCGCTGTCTGTAATATCCTTATACAGCGTTACTGTAGCCGTACCTATCTCATTAGCCTTGTCAAAAGCGTCGCATATATTGCTGAACAGCTCTGTCTTTTCGCCGCCGTCTGCTGTATAGCTTACGCTTGCGGCAAACTCAGAGTTACAGTATTTGCATATACCGCCCTCATTAAAGGCATAACTGCCGTCCTCATTCTTATGCTCGCACTTGGTAAACAGATAATAGCTTACAGTGTTGTTTTCGGAGTCAAAATTATTTTTTTCGGCTATATCGCTGTATAATAAAGCCTTTGCTGTTTTCTCAGCAGTCGGATCTGTCGGATTGTCGTAGCTTATCACACGCACACCGCTTGCGATTACGTCCTTTAATTTAAACTGTCCGAGATAGACATTGCCGTAAGTACCGCCGCCTATAGTAAGCTTTGCGTCAGTTGCGTCTTCGCTTACAAATAAATTATCAGCACCCGCAGTATTGTCAACATTGACGCCTTCGCTGACAGTTACGGTACCGCCTGATATAGCAATACTATCAAATCCGGCGCTTGAGCCCTCAGGTAATGTAAGAGATCCGCTCTTCACATTAACCTTGCACTTGATGAACATATAACCTTCAGCAATAACATCTGCACCGTCAATAGTTATTGTCTGGTTGTAATCATAGATAGTACCATAATTACTTGTGGTAATAGTAAACTGACCGTTTGACAGCGTAACCCCACTATTGATCTTACCGCTTGTTACAAGAGTGAAAACACAGCCCTTGTTTTCAGCCTTATCCGCATACCGTAAGCCCTCGGTTATGTCGTCGAAATACTTTACCTTTCCGTCGGCAGTAGTTACCTTTGCGTAAATTTTCGCACCGCACTCACTGCACACCTTGTTGGCGCTGTCTTCATTTACCTGACCCTCGCCGTCATGCAGACACTTATATCCGCAAGCGCAGTTGCCGTGTTCATCGTATGTATGCTTCGGGTGAGCCGTAACAAATATATTATCGCCTGCTTTGTATATTTGTTGTACGCTTGCATTCAGTATTTCTCCGCTTTCACTTGCAAGCGCCTTACCGCTACCCAGTATTTCAATTACACTTCTTCCCTGAACATAAATGCTCTTGAATACTCCGGCATTGATCAAAGCGTCGCCGTCTTCAAATGTTGCAAAAGTATCGAATTCAATATCTCCGTTTACAGTTACCATTCCATAGGAATAAACGCCGGTGGCGTTTATAACTGCACGGCTGCTTCCGCTGTTTTCAAAGGTTACATTTCCGTAAACCGCTACTGCGCTTATTTCCTCGGTACCGACCGAAACATTCAGCGTATGACCGTTCATGTCGATCGTTTTATTGCCGTTTATTATTATGCCCTTAACAATACAATCTACATCGCCGGTCAGCTTTAATACACCGTCAGCCTCATTTTCCGCAATATTTTTAAACTGTGTTTCGCTTTCAATAAATGTATAAGTTTCAGAGCTTTGTGTTGTCTCGGTAAATATAGCAAGCGCACAAACGCCGCACGGACACTTGCCCGTTTCCACGTTGTATCTATGCTCATGCGCTACAACCATGACATTTGTAAGTCTTCCGCCGATTGTCTTCGCACTGCCGTCAACTATACTTTCGGGGAGAGTTGTGAATTCTTGTACGGTCGCAAATGCATAACCCTTTGCAAGCAGATCGTTTACAGGTGTGCTGTTGCTTTCCTCGCCGCAGATGGTGTTGTACCTTCCGCCGTATAAAACTACACCGCTTGCGTGTGCAATATAAACATTCTCAAATACGCCGCCGTATATTTCGACACACTTAGCACTGTTAATGACTAAATTGAGTACATCTGCGGCTGAACTGCCGCCGTCTGCAGTACCGTTTATAAGCGTACCGCCGTTTACACTAAAAGGTGCGTCTATGCATCCGTAGTAGGTGCTTTTCCTGCTGTCCTTAAGGTACAGCACACCACCGTTATTTACACTTATATCCGCCTCTCCGCCGAGTGAATATCCGTTCACATCGACAGTAACCGTTGCATTGGTGATTGTTGCGGACGTCGAAAGCGAGCAATCCTTATACAATGTCAGCGTACAGCCGTTGTTTTCCGCCGATAATGCCGCAGTAAAAGCGTCGTCTATATTATCGAAATACTTCGCTGTTCCCACGCCCGAAACGCCCGCAGTAAACTGATATTTGCAGATAGAGCATACACCCGTTTTGCTGTCAACATCGCTGTGGGGGCATACATATCCGCAGACGCACTTGCCCGTTGCTTTGTCGTAGCTGTGTTCGTAATGATCTACAACAGTAAACGAATCGTGTATAATCTTTGATGTAAACTTTTCATAAATATCAACATACTCACCGCTGTTGTCATATTGCAGTGCCTTACCTTCTCCAAGCAGAGAATAAAGCAGCAGGTTGCCGGAGCCGGAGTTGCGGTCGAGTTCATACATCAACGTACCTATTCTCATTCCCGTAGCAAGCCTTACAGATGTTGTTGTTCTTCCGTAAAGCTTTAAAGATTCCTTCACGACCAAAGTATTTACAGTTACATTTGCACCGTAGCTTACTTCGAACCGCGCACCTGCCTCAACAAAAATTGTTTCGAAGTTTATATTTGCGTCGCTATCAATTTTAAATGTTCTACCTCCGCAAACATCCACTTGACTAATATAGCTGTCCTCTGAGCCGGTCAATGTAAGATTACCGGCACCATTGTCGTTGTTGACCTTGAGTTCGATATAATACAGCTTATGACTGTTAAGGTCAACAGTAACAGTATGATTTACATTTATAGTTGTTCTATCATCGATATTCTTATAAATCTTTACATAGTTTTCGCTGTCTTCTGAAGTCTTGCTAAGGCAATCGCTCAGTGAATCAAAGCCGGTTACCTTGTCGCCTACAGTCAGCGTAGCAACGAACTCATACTGACAGGTTTTGCACATACCCGTTTTGCTGTCAACATCCGTATGACCGCACCGCTTACCGCAAATCGTACACTTACCCGTTGTGCTGTCGTAACTGTGACCTTCATGTGGTATTACAATAACAGGTGTTGCAAAACCGTCTTTCAACAGTGTTTTTGAGCCGTCTATCGGCTCAGGATTGGGAGACTTCATAAACATACGGTTCTCAGCCAACAAAGTCAGTATTTCTGCGTTTGCTCTGTCCCCGCCGCCGTTATAGCATATTGTTTTGAAAGCTCCGCCGTGAAGAATTACGTCACTGCTTGCATCGTTTATATTGAGTGTTATAGAAAATGTACTATAGCAGTCAAATGTACCTGCACCTACCGACACAGTTCCCATAGCGCCGCAGTTTTTGTCAAATGTCAGCTTACCGCCGTTCGCTACATTGAAATCGCCATAAATACTATTATTTTTTCCCGATCCCGTAACGGTTATATCTCCCGAAACAGTTAACGTACCTACATTGGCTTTCTCAGCGATCCACAGCGTGAACTTACCGCTGAGCGTTGTATAGCTGCCTGTATAATTCTTGTATACTCTTAATGTACAGCCGGTGTTTGCGTCACTGTCAGCCGCTTCAAAAGCCGCTTCCATCTCAGTTTCCTTATAAACAGAAGCTGCAGCCCCGTCCTTTACGATAACAGCCGCATACTGATATTCACACTCTGTACACTTACCCGTTTCGCTGTTAACATCGCTGTGAGGGCAAACATATCCGCAGCCGCACTTGCCGTCAACATAGGTATGGCTGTGGTCTTTGACTGTCAGCGTTTCACTGCTTGATATTTCCTTAACATTTGCATTGAAAAGAGTTCCGTCAGTCTTGAAGAAAGCCTTACCCTCTCCGAGCATATCGTATAATGTCTTGCTGTCCCTGGCGTAAAGTCCGGCTTGATATGCACCGGCTTTCAATATAACCGTACTCGAATCATATACATAGATCGAAGTGTCTAAAACTACATCGCCGTCTATTATAAGCGTACCGCCGGCGTATGAAGCGTCGTTTGTCGGATATACATTACAACCGAGCATAACCGGATTGCCGCTGTTTTTGATCGTAAGCTTTCCGTTTTTGCAAGGAGTAATACTCCGGATATTTAATCTGCGTCCGTTTAAGTCAATTGTAAGTTCTCCGTATAAGTCATACTGAGCGCTTGGTTTAGAATAATCCTTAAACAGCTTTATCGTACCGCTTCCGTTGTATTCATTCAGTAAAGAGTCAAGCTCATCGGTATCTACATACTTTAAGCTTCCGTTCTTGTCTGTATAGAGTGCGACAGACACAACCGCACCGCAGATTGAGCAGATGCCGGTGTCCGTGTTTATATCACCGCCATGCTCGCAGGGCTTTCCGCACTCCTCGCACTTGCCTGTTCCACTGCTGTATTTGTGGTCAGCGTCAGTATGCTCAACAACAGTAAGCGCAACGGAATAACCCATACTTCCATATTCTTTATAAAGATCAAGATAATTGCCGTTATCTTCACGTCGCAGTGCCTGCCGGGTAACATCAAGAAGATTGCCTAATTTCAGAGCGCCGGAATTGTTTTGGCGATGATATGTCAGCCCACCTAACTTCATTCCCGTAGCAAGCTTTACAGATGTCGTTGTAGTTCCGTCATCAGCCACTGATGCTATCACAGTCAACTGCTCTGTAGTTACTTTTGCACCATCGTTTACAGCAAGCCGTGCACTGTCCTCAACAAAAATTGTATTAAATTCTACATTTGCTTCGCTGTCAATTATGAATGATCCGCCGCCTTTGCGAACATACACCTGCGTAACATAACTGCCCGCTGTGCCGGTTAATGTAAGCGTGACGTCTTTGTTGACCCCAAGTTTGTTGACCCCAAGCTTGATATTGTTCAGCTTGTGACCGTTAAGGTCGATCATAACATTGTGTTTTACATCTATAGTATCTAAAATTGCAGTTGCCGATGCATCGCCGATATCCTGATAGATCTTAACATAGTCTCCGGTATCGGCAGTAACACTGTCAAGGCAGTCTGCGAGCGTGTCATAGCCTGTCGGCGCATTGCCGTCTGTGCTGATTGTAGCAACAAACTGATGCGCACACTCGTTACACTTACCCGTGTTAATGTCAATATCGCTGTGATCACATAACGCTCCGCAGTTTGTGCATTTACCGTCGGAATAACCGTTTTCATGTGCACATTCTTTATATGTAAATGTAAATTTTTCTGTAACAGTTTCTGTGCTGTCACCGTCTGAATAGGTTATATCGCAATACAGAACATAATTTCCGGCAGGAATATTATCCGCAAGCTTGAATTCGCCGTTGCTTCCGGATACTGCCGCACCGAGCTCATCTGCACTGTATGCACTGTTCGTACTGTACCAGTTATAGCTTATGCTTTCACTGTCAACCGTATAGGTGCTTACAAGCTTGTAATTGTCCTTCTCTTCCTGCGAAGTGTTTGTATAGAAAACCGTTCTGTTTGTGTTGTCACCCTGTGTAACCTTGTTGAAACGGTTTGCATTCGACTTTACCTGAACGGTATTGGATACAATATCTCCGCACTTTATTGTAAGAGTATTATCAGTGTCGTATGTAGTCGAAAACTCGGTATCGCAGACCATGCACACCCAGCCGTAATCGGTCTTGATTATGCTTGCTGATAAATCGGGTTCATCGCCGCCGAAATAGCCTCTTGCGTCTGCAAACTCTTCATCGCTCATATTCTTCAGAGTAATATCAAAGTAAACCGTACCCTTGAGCTTGATATCAGTCATGTCTATGTCTTCAATTATTTTATACTCTTCCGTCTTGAATATTCCTGTCTGCTTGCCGAGTATTATACGGGGAGAAGTATCAGGCTTTATAACTACAGTCTTAGCGTCCGCTCCGTCAATCTCATAATAGCCGCTGTTATACTTGGCATCGGCTGTCACAGCACTTTCCTCAGCCTTGAACTCAGTCGAACCCTTTACTACAAATTCGTCCTCGTCTATTGTCGGTACAGTTTGACCGATAGCGTATGAACCGCCCGTAGTATATACCGAGCCTGTACCGCTCATTATAAGGTTTACTTTGTAAATGCCATACTTAGCACCATAAGCAGTGACCTTACCGCCGCTTATTTCGGCATCCATTCCGTCGCCGTTGTTTCCGCTGTAGTATATTCCGACTCTTGCTGCATTGCCTTCAGGCACAGTAATACTGCCGTTTTCGCTGACGGAAATTTTGTCACCGAAATTACTGGTAAGCAATATTGCACTGTTTAACGTAGATTCATTAGCACAACCTACTGCAGTAAGACTGCCGTTGCCGTCAACAGTAATGCCGCCGCTGACATTGACAGCCACACCCTCAAAAGATGCAGTTGTCGCATTTGCGTTCAGCACACCGTCATTATGTATTTCAAGCGAATTTGTCTTTACAGTACCTGTTGCGTTTACTGTACCGCCGTTCAGGATTATTGATCCGCCGAGAGAGCGTGCCATACTGTCTGTAGAGCGGTTCTCTGCATTCAGCACACCGTCGCCGCTGATCGTCATTGTGCCGTCACAATTGACCTCTTTATTATTTACGGCACTGAGAACGTATGTATCGCTTTCGAGGGTATCGGTCTGTACGATAGTGTTTTCACCGTTCAGCACTATTTTCGTACCGTCAGGGACTGTTACGACGCTCATCATATTCTCTTCTGTTGTCGCCTGAATGTTCACTCCGTTAAGCGTCAGCGTCTTTGTGTCATAATCCCAGCTCCAGCCGACACCGTTTTCGTCCGCTGTCTTTTCTCTGAAATCAAGCGGTGTCGTGATGACATTGCTCTCGCCGTCATGCGTATGTGCCTCGCCCTCGGCAAATGCCGATAACGGTACAGCCGTCAACGTCATTGCCGCAGACAGCACCGCACTTATGAGCCGTACAAATTTTTTCTTCATGTTTTTCCTCCTGTAGATTTACCCGTGCTTATGCCATGCACCTGCACTTATGCAGTGCCTCCTTGAGCTTTTCAAGCGGTATCGGCTTCTTGTGGAAATAGGTACAGCCAAGCCTGTATGACTGCGCCCCGAATCCCTCATCATCCGACAGCCATATTACAGGCGTATCCCTATCGGCATTCTTCGCCGCAATAACGCCCTCCATACCGTCCGCTCCGTCGGCAAGCACGATTATAAGGTCAGCCGTCTTACACTCCGTCACAAAGCTCTCATACCTCTGACATACCCTGTAGGCAATTCGTCGATATGCCGCCGTTGCGATCTGTGTTATTTTCGCTTTCAGTATCTCCGCCTCGTTTGCGGTATCGTAAACGCAGATGAGCATACCTCTCCCCCTTATAATTTTATAATTATATCATAACTCATTTGCTTTTAATTTTCAACTTTTTGGAACGAACGGTTGTTATAACGGCGCAAACGGTCATAAATGCGGCACATAATACAAAAAACCGCACCCTACACCCACCGGTCAAGTGAAATATTTTGCCAAGCACTGCCTAAAACATTTTCCGCACCGACAAGGAGTTAATATTTTCGTGACCTTATCTGTACAACTGTACTGACACCAACCCTTCCAAAACCGCACTATCCCTCGCCTTGCACCACATTCTTGGCTCCCTTGAGTAAAGGGAGCTGGATTGCGACAAGGCTATTTCTTCTCATAAATTGTAACATTCTGCGATTTCATCAACGTTAATATCCTCTCTGCCCTATCTGTCGCAAGACTGAGGGATTGCCACTCCACCAACCCTTCCAAAACCGCACTATCCCTAGCCTTGCACTATCACATTCTTGGCTTATGAACGCTCTGTTGGCTTTGCATCCTTGCAAAGCCTCTGGGCGTTCAACTTCGGGCATCCATGCCCGTCCCTTGTCAAAGGGAGCTGGCTTGCGACAAGGCTACTTCTTATCATAAATTGTCATGCTCTGCGATTCAAGTATATTTAATATCCTCTCAGTTCTATCTGTCGCAAGACTGAGGGATTGCCACACCACTATCCCTCGCCCACCCCAACCCTCCCAAAACCGCACTATCCCTAGCTTTGCACTATCACACTTGGCTCCCTTGCCAAAGGGAGCTGGATTGCGACAAGGCTATTTCTTCTCATAAATTGTAACATTCTGCGATTTCATCAACGTTAATATCCTCTCTGCCCTATCTGTCGCAAGACTGAGGGATCGTCACCCCAACCCTTGCCCCGCACCACGTCCTTGCCTCCCTCGTCAAAGGCGAACTTCTGTCGCCCAAAAAATTCGTGCGACTACCGGAGGGATTGTCACACCATCCCCACCATCAATGAGATTTTCCGCACTACTACATTCATAACTAATTATACCAAAATCAGTTATATCTATATTTCACTGTCATTTGTACAATTATATTGCAATCTCAATATTATTTTCAACTTCCTTTTATTTCCGTTATCCCACCCTCTGCAATTTTTCCCTCGTTTCGTAACACTTCCAATTCAACTATTCGCCATCAAATATAACGTAATTGTCTATATTTACATTATCACTGATAAGCCGAACCGCATTATCCACCCGAAGTCATCCGCCACCAAAAACCTCCTATAATTTTCAAGTTTTTGCAATATCTCTCCCTTCGTGTCGGGAAAATCTAAAATCATCAAAAATCATCATTCGGATATTCTTGCGTCAATCTGCCGTCACCCCCGATAACATACCGGTTTACGCCCACTCCGATGTAAAAACCGGTTCATCATAAATCATCACGCTGTGAATGACATATTTCACCTTTATTTTACACTTATTTACTGTTGACGCTTTACTTGCCGCTTTACTTGACAGAACAGCCGTTTTTGTATTATAATAAAGGTTGAAATTGAATTATACCGCCATATCGGGCGTATGAAAGGACAACTCGCAAAATGGAAGAGAAAAAATATGACTTTTCTGCCATAGAAAGTAAGTGGCAGAAATACTGGGACGAGCATCAGACATTCAAGGCTGAAAACGGCAGTACCAAGCCGAAATTCTACGCTCTCGTAGAGTTCCCCTACCCCTCCGGCGCAGGTATGCATGTAGGTCATATCAAGGCTTATTCGGGCCTTGAGGTAGTCAGCCGCAAGAGAAGGCTTCAGGGCTACAACGTACTGTTCCCGATAGGCTTTGACGCTTACGGTCTGCCCACCGAGAACACCGCCATCAAGACCGGCGTTCATCCCCGTAAGGTCACCGATAACAACATAGTAAAATTTACCAATCAGCTCAAGCGTGTCGGCTTCTCGTTCGACTGGTCAAGGGTCATCGACACCACCGAAGAGCGTTATTACAAGTGGACTCAGTGGATATTCCTCAAGATGTTCGAGCATGGCCTTGTATTCAGGGATAAGACGCTCGTAAACTACTGCCCAAGCTGTAAGGTCGTACTCTCAAACGAGGACTCACAGGGCGGTCACTGCGACATCTGCCACAGTGAGATAGTGCAGAAGACCAAGGAAGTATGGTACCTGCGTATCACCGAATATGCCGACAAGCTGTTACAGGGACTTGAAACGGTCGACTATCTGCCTAACGTAAAGCTCCAGCAGGAGAACTGGATAGGCAAGTCTACAGGCGCTTTCGTAAACTTCTCCATCAAGGAAAACGGCGAGAAGCTCCGCATCTACACGACCCGTCCCGACACGCTCTACGGCGTTACATTTATGGTTATCGCTCCCGAGCATCCCATAATAGAAAAGTACAGGGATTCCATAAAGAACATTGCCGACCTTGACGCTTACAAGGCGGAGTGCAGCAAGAAGAGCGAATTCGAAAGAACACAGCTTGTCAAGGACAAGACGGGAGTGAAGATAGACGGTCTTACCGGCGTAAACCCCGTTACCGGCAAGGAAATTCCGATATACATTTCCGACTATGTAATGATGGGATACGGCACGGGCGCTATAATGGCGGTTCCTGCTCACGATACCCGTGACTATGAATTTGCAAAGAAGTTCGGCATTGATATAATCGAGGTTATCAAGGGCGGTGACATCTCGAAGGAAGCCTACACGGGCGACGGCGAGATGGTGAATTCGGGCGAGCTGAACGGCATCACAAACAAGAAGGACGCTATCGAAAAGATGCTCGGCGTACTTGCAAAGCTCGGCTGTGGCGAAAAGGGCGTACAGTACAAGATGAAGGACTGGGCGTTCAACCGTCAGAGATACTGGGGCGAGCCTATCCCGATAGTACACTGCCCCGACTGCGGAATTGTTCCCGTACCTTATGAGGAATTGCCTTTGGAGCTTCCTCCCGTTGAGAACTTCCAGCCCGGTCAAGACGGCGAAAGTCCGCTTGCAAAGATAGATTCATTCGTACACTGCAAGTGCCCCAAGTGCGGCAAGGACGCACGCAGAGAAACAGATACAATGCCCCAGTGGGCAGGCTCAAGCTGGTACTTCCTGCGTTACTGCGACCCCAACAACGACAAGGAATTTGCTTCACAGGAAGCGCTCAAATACTGGCTTCCTGTTGACTGGTACAACGGCGGTATGGAGCATGTTACCCGTCATATGATCTACTCACGTTTCTGGCACAAGTTCCTTTACGACATAGGCGAAGTTCCCACTCCCGAGCCTTACGCAAAGCGTACCGCACAGGGTCTTATCTTAGGTCCGGACGGCGAGAAGATGAGCAAGTCAAGAGGCAACGTAATCGACCCGAATGACGTTGTTGACGTATACGGTGCAGACGTTCTTCGTGTATACGTTCTGTTCATGGGCGACTATGAGCAGGCGGCTCCCTGGAACGACAGCAGTATGAAGGGCTGTAAGCGTTTCCTTGACCGTGTATGGAATCTTCAGAATATGCTTGTCCGTGGCGATGAATACTCAGACGAGCTGAGAACATCAATGCACAAGACGATAAAGAAGGTCAGCGAAGATATTGAGAAGATGAGATTCAACACGGCTATCGCCGCTATGATGTCGCTTATCAACGAGATCACCGCAAACGGCAAGATCAACGATGCCGAGATGAAATCGCTGCTGATACTCTTGAATCCCTTTGCTCCCCACATCACCGAGGAAATGTACAATTCGCTCGGCTACGGCATACTGAACGAAGCGCAGTGGGTAACATACGATGAGGCACTCTGCGTTGACAGCACCGTTGAGATAGTAGTTCAGCTCTGCGGTAAGATAAAGGCTCGTATAAACGTTCCTACAGCCGCCGACAAGGACGAGCTGCTGAAGATGGCAAAGGAAGCTATCGCACAGTCGCTTGAGGGCAAGACGATCCGCAAGGAGATTGTTGTTCCCGGCAAGCTCGTAAACATCGTTGCTAACTGATAAGTCACAACAGAATACAGTTAAACCGCTCCCGGAGTGTTACGGGAGCGGTTTTGATATATGTGGTAAATTTGCAAACAACGGCCAAAACCATTGACATTATACGCAAATCAGTGTATAATATAATAAAGTTAACTTTTTGATAATCCTATGTAAGTGTAATAATATAATCATATTTCAACTAAACAGCAAATTCGATTATGAAGCATATAACAGTGTCAATGGATATTCTTCGGAACATTGGGCAACGATAATAGGCAAAGAGAACGGAAAATATCAAATTATAGATCCCTGGGATGGCACTAAGCGCAATTTAGATCAAATGGAAATTTATAAGAATAACGGGTCGGTTCTTGATTATGTAATTCTTACAAATGAATATTAATAAGCGAAAGGACATAAGCCATGAAATCTCTCAAAATCACAGCGATAATCTCAGCAGTACTCATTATTTCGGCAGGTTGCAGTTCTGCAACAAAATCGGATAATGCTTCCTCTGCAAACTCATCGACAGCTTTACAGGAAAGCTCTTCAACCGTAAGTCTGCCGGACTCTTTACCCGCAGATACCGAGCAGGCACTGAAACTTGTAAGCCGATACAGCCGCCTTTACAACAAGCTCTTTCCGATAAACGATATCAACAAAGATATAGTTGACACCTCGCAGAGCATAACAGCAGACAGAACGATAAACGGAAACAAGACGACACTTACATTCTACAAAGTGATAAAAGATGCACCCACTACAAAAGATGAATTTGAAAGCGAACTTGACGAAATGCTCACACCTGAGATGAAGAGTGAATTTCTTGCCGATTCCGAAAGACATTTTGAATACAAAGATGATAACCTATATGTTGCTTCAAGGGGTGCCGGCGGTATAGGAACGGGCATGGATAAGCTCGTTCTTGACTCTGCAAAGCAGGACGGTGATAAACTTACCGTCAATGTTACCTCTTTCGGAAGTAAAGAAAACTGGGGTACAGACAACGACATCAAAGACAGCACTGAAATAACGCTTGAAAAAACAGCAGACGGTCTTCGTATCGGCAAATGCGACATAAACGCCGTTACTTATTTTTCTTTCTATGACAGCATCACCTACGAAGATATAAGCGTTTCCCTGAATTAACCGCAAATATGCAAATATCAGAGCCGCCTGTCAGGCACATAACCTGTCAGGCGGCTCTATTTTGACTATATACTTTCAAGTGCGTAGCCTTTGCCTCTTTCGTAGGTGATAGTCACATCGGCTTTGTTATCATTGAGCTTTTTATTGAGCCGTGAAACCGCCGTGAAAAGCGCATTTGCGTTGTCGGAATACGGCAGACCCCATACATTTTCATAAAGCTCGGCTTTCGGCACTGTACTGCCGATATTACGGGCAAGCATAAGCAGAATCGAGAACTCTTTCTGGGTGGTGAGCAGGTCGTTTTCGGCAAAATATGCCGCCATTGAAACCGTATCAAGTCTGAGCCTTCCAAATGAGATATAACGCTTGTCTTTCCGTACCGAGCGAAGCCTTGCCTCTACCCTTGCTATCAGCACCTGAATATCGTAGGGCTTCGGCAGATAATCATCACCGCCTGCTCTAAGCGCCGTTATAATATCATCGTTTTCGCTGAGTGCGGACAGGAACAGTATCGGAATATCGTACTTTGCCTTTATCTCACGGCAAAGCTCTATTCCGTCACCGTCGGGCAGCATTATATCAAGTATCACAAGATCGACATCGTTATTCGACAGCATATAACGGCACTGCGCCGCATCTGCCGCCTCAAGAACGCTGTAGTCCTCCATAGAAAGACACGAACTGTTTATCTTCATTATATGCGGATTGTCCTCTACAAGCAGAATCGTACTCACTTTGCATCTTCCTTTCCACACGGTACGGTAAAGCGGAACACCGCTCCGTTTTCACTGCTGTCTGCGGTTATTTCGCCGCCTGTCGATTCTATAATATCACGGCAGATATAAAGTCCCAGCCCGTTTCCGCCGTCCGTGCTGTAGCCTTTGTCAAACAGATGTGCAAGCGCCTCACGGGATATTCCCGTTCCGGTATCGGATACTGTGAACACGGCGAAATTATCACCGTCGGCGGATTTTTCTGCCGAAAATATCACTGTTCCGTTCTCGGTATGCTTGCCCGAATTTACAGCCAGATTTATAAGCACCTGAAGCAGCATTTCACGGTTTGCTATTATATCGGGGCAGTTATCCGCCCTTGTGACAAGCCGGTTGCCGTGCTTTGCAAGTATAGGTCTGCAAACCGCCGCCGCATCGGAAAGAACGTCCCTTGCGGCAAACCTGCTCAGCTCCATTGCTGTGACCTCGTTATGAGATACCGAGAGCAGCTTTGTCACCATATCGGACAGACGCTGAGCCTCGCTTGAAATCGTTTCAAGATTTGACAATGTTTCATCGTTTACGACATTCTTTTCTATCTGTTTTTCGGTAAGCTGTGCGTATCCGCTCATTACCGTGAGCGGAGTTTTCATTTCGTGGGCGATATTGTGCATAAAATCGGTTTTCAGCCTGTCGAGCTTTTCAAGCGTTTCATTCATATGGGTGACCTGCGATTCACGCTGTTTTGATTCGTCAAGGCGGCGCTCTGTTCTGGACAGATTTATAGTAAGCATGACCGCATTGCAGAACACGAACAATATAGTCGCATAGGAGCGGATGTAGAATATCTTCGTGAAGTAGGTAAGCCCTTCTATTAAATAAACGACTGTGGTAAGTACAACGGTTGAGCATACTATAATGCTGTCGATGTAGCCCATAAGCCTGTGTTTTACCGCCGTAACACAGATATATACAGAAGAAAGAATCAGATATACCGCCATAACAGCGCCTGCAACAACGGTAAAATGCGTATAAACGGTTGACGGCGTAAAGATGTAGAACAGCAATATCGCACCTGCCGAGCATACGGAGGTCACGACAAAATGCTTATGCGGTCTTAATCCGAATGCGGCAAAGGCATAGAGCAGTATAAACACGAAATAGAGTATATTTGTGATGTATTCGAGCTTATGCTCCGTGTACCAGTCAAGATAGGGGAACAGTACGCCTATCTGCTTGCTTTCATATATGAGATAATGCAGAGCCGCAGTAAGGCAGGTGAGCGAAAACCACATCATACTGCGTTTTCTGTTTCCGAGAAGGAACATTCCGAAAAAGAATATTGCCATAGCGAGCAAAGTTCCTGCAATAAGTCCGTCACAAACGGTCTGCGCCCTGTCATTTGCGGATATAAGCGGAGCTTCTGCAAGGCACAGCTTTTGTATCGTGCCTGTTCTGTGATTGAACCATGCGTGGCGGATTATTATTTCTGTGGTATCCGCCTGTGCGGTGAAATATAGCGTGTATCTGTCTGTCGCAGGGACAAATTCTTCGGCATTGTCGGACACCTTACCGACCTCGCTGAGCAGTTTTCCGTCAATATAAACCTGTTGTGCATAGGTCGCCGTTTCTCCGGAAAGTCCGTAGGTGACACCTTTTTCAAGGGGCAGTACTATGCGGAATGTGGCATATTTATCATCGGGATTGCCCTGCGATATATCGCCTTTTGCAAAATCGTCCGGAGTATACAGCCGTCCTGTGTAATATTCGCCGGAGGTTATATCTATACCGACGCCTTCCTTTGACAAATCGACATCAGCTATTTTGTCCGCAGACGGTATATCAACATATTTCGGCATTGTGCCTGCGGTAAGAAGATAGAAAAACAAAGAAACTATTATTATAAACATTACGCAGACAAAAGCTGTTTTGGCATTTCTCCGCACATTTCCGTTCATACTCTCACCCCCTTGTATTTTACTCCGCTTTTTCGGCAGATACGGCTTTCTTGCCGAATTGTAAGAAAATTCTTATTCTATTTTAACACAAAAAAGGAAAGCCGACAAGGAGAATACGCAAAATAAAATATTAACAAGCAAAAAAGTCTATTTTTATAAAAATAGAGCAAACTCTCTATCCCTATAAGAACGCTTTGTGGGCTTTGCGTCCTGCAAAGCCTTTGGGCGTTCTATCTCGGCATCCTTGCCGAAACCCCAAACCCCTTCCCCGTGGTGAAGGGCTGTGTATGCTTAGTTGGCTCTGCATCGTGCAGAGCATTTGGGCATACATGCCCGGCGTCCGTGCCGGGCTGAGTGTGGGGCTGCCGCCCTCACCCCGCTTGGGGCTACGCCCCAAACTCCAGTTTCAAAAATTATATAGGTTTTTTCAATAGACTGTCAAAAAAAGTCTTTTCTTTTTCGGCGATATGTGATACAATAATAGGGAACATATTTAAAAATCTCCGATGAAAAGGAACGGAATAAATTATGAAGAAGATATTACGCTTTGCGTCTGCTCTGCTTTGCGGGGCTATGCTGTTATGCTCGCTTTCCGTTACCGCTTTTGCGGAAAACGACGACGAGGTATATGATTTTGACCCGAACACCGACAAGATATACAGCGAAGCTGTGTATATGGTCAACACCGATACGGGAGATGTGGTGTACAAGAAGAACGAGAGCAAGAAAATGTACCCTGCTTCAACCACAAAAATAATGACCTGCATAATTGCGCTTGAGCATCTGTCCGAGGGCTCTTTATCAAAGAAGGTGGAAGTGCCTTATGACTGCTTCAACGATTTCTACGAGGACCCGAACTACAGCGACCCGTCAAATGCGGCGATAGAGCCGCTTCAGGACAACCTGACATACAAGGACTGTCTGTATGCGCTTATGCTCCCGTCTGCCTGTGAAGCGGCAAACATTCTTGCCTATAATATAGGCGGAGGAAGCATCACAAAGTTTATCGGAATGATGAACGAAAAAGCGAAGGAGCTTGGTTGTACCGGAACAAACTTTGTGAACGCTCACGGTCTGCATAACGACAACAACTACACAACTGCGGAAGACCTGTATAAAATGACAAAATACGCATATGACAAATTTCCGCTGTTCAAGAAAATAACAAGCACCTATGAATATGAGATGCCGAAAAATGACGCTAACCCCAGCGGTTACTCTATATACAGCACTATCTCACTTCTTCGTCCCGGCAGTGTTTACGAATATGAATACGCATACGGCACAAAGACGGGTACTACGGACGAAGCCGGAAGATGCCTTGTTTCAGCCGCCAAGAATCAGTACAACTATATCCTTGTGACGCTCGGCGCACCGGTAAAGGACAAGAACGGCGAATACTATGACGACTGGTATTCGATGATCGACGCACTCAACCTCTACAAGTGGGCATTCACAAACTTTGAAATGGCTACTGTAGTAAACAAGGACGAGCAGATAACCGAAGTCAAGGTCGAAATGGGAGAGAGCGCAACGCACGTTATACTGACACCCGAAAGCGATTACACTGCACTTATGCCGAAATCGGTAAAGGAATCGGGAGTGCAGAAGGTCTTTAAGGCATACGAAAGCGTACAGGCTCCCGTGAAAAAGGGCGATATACTCGGCGTAATGGACGTTAAATTCAAGGGCGAAACTATCGCCACGATGAACCTTGTGGCAAACAACAACGTTGCAAGATCGGACGTGGAATATTATATAGAAAAAGCAAAGGACGAGTTCGACAAGCCGTGGTTCAAGGTTTCGGCTGTCGGAATAGTTGTACTGCTTATCTGCTTTATCGTTACAAGAACGATAGAAAACTCCAAGCGCAGAAAGCTGGCATCAAAGGAGAAGCGCCGCTTTGAAAGCTACGCTAAAAGACGCTGATGCAAGGTGTTAATATAATCTGCCTCGGCAGACTGAAGGAAAGCTATCTGAGAGATGCCTGCAAGGAATACGAAAAGAGGCTCGGAGGCTCCTGTGTGCTGAAGATATATGAGCTTGAGCCTGTCGCACTGCCGAATGAGCCGTCTGACAGGCAGATAGAGGACGCACTTGAAAAAGAAGCTGAAATGATAGAAAAGAAGCTCGCAAAGAACGCTCTTACCGTTGCTATGTGCATTGAAGGAAAGCAGCTTTCAAGCGAGGAGCTTGCCGCTAAGCTGAGCGATACGGCGGTGCAGGGAAAGTCGGCGGTGAACTTCATAATCGGAAGCTCGTTCGGGCTTGCACCAAAGATAAAGGCGATGGCTGATATAAAGCTGTCTATGTCGAAGATGACTTTTCCGCATCAGCTTGCAAGGGTGATGCTTCTGGAGCAGATTTACAGGGCGTATAGTATTATTGCAGGGAAAAGGTATCACAAATAAATACCATAACAGCTTCAATGCGATTTCCATAAATGGGGGTGTACCATGTTCACAAACGACAAGTCGGCACTTTTGCAATCATTGCTTTTTCCTGTGTTAATTATTATATGGGGCATTGCACGCACTGTTACCGACTTTCTTTATGCAGGCGGAATTTCAGCGTTTACACGGCTTGACGCTTTGTGGCGGTATGTTTGCTTCGGAGCTATAATATGCAGTGTAATTGCAATAATTATAACACTCTGTGGAAAGGTCGATACGTCACGTTACTTTTTAAAAAGGCTTATAGGCACATGCGGACTGGTTGTTTTATACGGCGTTGCAATGAGCTTCGCCACAAGTATGCTTCCTGCCGTGTTCATCGGAATTGCGGGTATTGCTTATCAGATACTCAGAGTGCAGGACGATGATTCAAGTAAAACGGAGCGTGCGGTACTTATGCTGTCTGACCCGGCTATTCATCTTACGGTGTTCTGGGGGATCCAATGGGTATCTGAATTTGTTAAAACGGAATAATATAAGGCGGAACAGCATAAAAACCGTTCCGCCTTTTCTGTATATAATATGCAAAAGAAAAACCGCTTTGGCAATCAAAGCGGTTGGCACGCCAAGAGGGATTCGAACCCTTATTACCCCAAAAGTTTTTCTATGTTATCAGCAATACGAACCTTAAATTCTTCCATCGCAGATGGAAAGGTGTGCTGATAGACCTTTTCAATCATGTCAGTCGATGAATGCCCCATTAATTCCGCAATATATTTCTGTGGTATTCCAAGCAATAATGCTTGACTGGCGTAATAATGTCGCAAAGAATAGAATCTAAATATATGTAGCCCGTGTTTACGAAGAAATGAATTCCAATCACGGCTTATTTTATTTGAAGATATAACGCAAATCCGTTTTTTATCCGGAGTATTCATGAGTTTATCTCGCAGTAAGGGCGATATTGGTATTGTCCTATATCCGGCGTATGACTTAGACGGCTTATATACTTCTCTGCCATGCTCATTTATTACAACTGCTTTGCGAATTTCTAATCCGTCAGCGGTAATGCAATCCTTTGTCAATGCACATATTTCCGAAGGACGCAATCCACATTGACTGGCTAATAAAAATGGAATCTCAAGCTCTGTATTTTTGATTAGTTTGTATATTACTTTTATTTCGTTTTCATCCGGTACATAAAATGATGATTTTATCTTTTGCGGTAGTGATATACGATAGACAAAATCGGGAGCGAACATTTGCAAAGAGGCGTGCAATAAACCATACGCATTACGTACCGTTTTAGGTGAATAACAATAAGATAATTTATTGATTGCTCGCTGAATAAGTTCCTGGTCAAGTTTAGCTATCTTAACGTCGTGCAAAATATACAAATAACGCTGATTTGCTTTTTTGTAACCGTAGATAGTAGATGGGGATAAAACAGCGGTTTTGCTTTCTATATAGCGATCTATCGCCTGTTTTACAGTGATATTTTTGTTATTATTCATTAAATCCTCTCCATTTCCAATTAATTTGATTATTATATCATAATTTGAGATGTTTATCAAATATTATAAAGCACGGCTCGTCCGTGCTTTCTGCTTTTAAAAAGGAGGTGAGCTGATGCCTGCAAAGATAATTGATTTTACTGCGCCGCACAAACGAAAAACCGAAAGTGAAATCAGAATATCAGAAGTCGAGAAGATGGCTCTCGATAAGAAGATGAGTTACGGACAGTATGTTGCAATGCTTGAAGAAGAAAAGAAAAAAGGCTATGACACAAGAAAATAGAACAATATGGTGCGACAGGAACGTCCTGTGCGATACGGTGTCGCACCTATATGAGAGCAAAAGCAACCTGCGGCAGTGCAACTCTGCCGGCTCTCAACGGTCGGAACACAAGTTAGTGTTATGATGGGAATGATTTGTGTTCCGAAGTGCATCGGGCGATGATAGCTACATCGAGGACGGAAAAGTAAGCCTGCCGTCCTTTCCCGGTGCTTATTATTTTTTAAAAAGGGGCTTAATTTTGTAGCTGCTTTATGCAGCAGAAAGAGGTTTACTGTTATGAAAATGATTGCATTTTACAACAACAAAGGCGGAGTCGGAAAAACTTCCACGGCGATCAACATAGCTTATACACTATCCCGTCGTCAAAATCGTATTCTTTTGGTTGACTTTGACGGACAGTGCAACAGCTCACGTTTTTTCACTGACTTAGCAAATGATGAATGTGGCTGTGAAAGTGCCATCGTCAATGCGGAAGAAATGCCGCTGATCAAAAGCACACGTTATGACAACATTGATATAGTCACGTCATCGGTGCGTATGAACTCAATATCAAATGATTTCGCCAACTTGTCCGATGAAGAAAAGCAAACAAATATAATAAAATTTCGGCAGTCGGATTATGACTACATAATAGTAGATATGCCGCCGGCAATGAACGACTTTACAGAACACGTTCTAACAGTATGTGATTATGTCTATGTCCCTATTGAGCTTGGGACATTTGCGGTTCAGGGACTTGCAAGGGTAACACAAAAAATCGCAAATGCCGGAACAAAATATGCTTGCTTCGCATCGAAATATGATAAAGGCAACAAAGCAGATCGTGAGTTGCTCGAAATAATGAAAAAGAACCTTGGTGATAAAGTATTGAATACCGTTGTTCCGTTCTCCAGAGCTATAAAGAACAGCATAAGCTACAGAATAACAGCTTCGGAGTATATGGCTTGGATAAATCCTGCACGCTGCTACGAGCAGCTTGCTAACGAAATTATCCACTCTGTTGAACAGTAAAGATTATCAAGGAGGAATTAAAATGGCGAAAAAATTTACTTTTGATGACGCAATAACAACAGATATTAAAGGTGCAGCATCAAATAGCTACATTGATAATATAAAGATGATTAAAATTGCCGACATCGAAACAAATGCAGAAAACTTTTACTCTCTGCCGGATATTGAAGATCTTGCGGAGGACATCGACCGTCAGGGACTGATCCATAGTCTGGCTGTTGCGAAAATTTCTTCCGAGAAATATAAACTAATCAGCGGTCACAGAAGATTAACTGCAATCAAGCTCTTAATCGAAAACGGCAAATGGAATAACGAAACTGTTCCGTGTTATGTGATAACAGCAAAGAAATCTGATGCAGAAATGAATCTTGATCTGATAATGCTTAATCATACTCAGCGCAAATACAGCGACTCCGATATTTTTAAGGAACATGAGGAGCTGAAAAAAATATTCTCTCAGCTTGAAGCTGACGGTGTTGAAATTAAGGGTAGACTTCGAGAAAAAATTGCAAAGGCAATGCACGTTTCATCTGCACAGATCGGAAAGATCGAGAACATAAAAAACAATGCAATTGATTCTGTTAAAGCGGCGGTTGAAAACGGAGAGCTTTCTATTTCGACGGCAAATGAAATTGCAAAACACAATACCACGAAACAGCAGGAGATCATATCATCTCCGATAGAAAAAATTAAAACAGCTGACGTCCGCAGCATAAACAAAAGCAAACCTAAATCAAAAAACAACGAAAGCAAAATAATTCAGAACGATGACGGCATATATGACAAAACTACCGAGATTTTTCTGACAAAGGATGAGATAAATTTTTTGAACAAAAACTTCGACCGGCTTGGTTTTTCGTATCTGCTTTCTGTTTCTTCTGACAGTGATAAGCTGCTCATTGAAAACATAATATCAAAAATAAAAGGAGAAAAAACGAATGGCAAGGGATGTTAACGCTTCGATAAACAAGTGCGAAAAAGCGATAGCACAGGAAGAAAAAAATATATCGGAAGCTAAAGAAAAAATCAGAAAGTTGCGCAAGGAAATCAAAAAACTTAAAGTCGAAAAGAACAATCAGTTTGCAAGCGATCTGCTTGCGGCGATCATGAAGGACGGCGATATTTCAGATGAAAAACGAAAAGAAATACTTGCAATGCTCAGCAAATCCGAAGCAAAAAATTTTGGCAGCCAGAATGAAAAAACTACATTACCGGAAGGAAAAATTTTTAACGGTAACGATTTATAAAATTCACTCAGTGAGCGTAGCAATTTTTAAAAAAATAAATTTGAAATTTTATTTTTTAAAGGGTATTAGGGTTCACCCTAACAAGCGAACGTATGCACCAATCGGGTGCACACGTTCTGTGCTTGCCACAGTGTGATTTACTGCGTAAATCATACAGTGCTTCTTGCTACGCAGAAGTTCAGAGAGGAGTAAAAAATGCCACTTAAAAATGCACGGATTCATTTAAGAGTAACCGATGAAGAGAAGCAAAGCTTAGTTGAAAAAGCAAAACTCGCAAGACAAAGTGTAAGCCAATACATTCTATCACTTTCAGAAAATAAAACAATAATTGTTGTCGATGGTGCTGATGAGGTAACACGACAGCTATTAAAAATCGGCAACAACATAAATCAGATTGCGATAGTTGCAAATACAAGCAGAAAAAATGAAAGTGAATTGCCAAATTACTACTTAAAGAGAATCACAGATTATCAAAACGAAATAATGAAACTGCTCAAAGATCTGCTGCTTGCCGTCACCAAAGCAGAACACGAATGTGCAGAAAGTGAAAAAAGCAATGGCGGTTAATCAAACTGCGGAAAACAAAATTAAAACCGAAGCGGGTCTTACTGAAGCTCTCGCTTACATAACAAATCCTGCAAAAATATCTGAGGTTTCACGAATAAATTGTTCGGGAAGTAACTCAAACACTCTCGACCAATTCAGATTATTGCGTTTGGCGTTTAATCAGAATAATGGGATTATTTCACATCATTTTATTCAGTCATTTTCACCGAACGATAATGTAACACCCGAAACTGTTCATCGCTTTGGGGTGGAATACGCTAAACTTTGTTTTCCGAATTATCAAGTAGTTGTCAGCACTCACGTTGACAAAGAACATTTGCACAATCACATAATCGTAAACTCCTGCAATATGATAACCGGCAGGAAATATTACGACAATAAAGAAACAATGAAGAACAACAGAGCGATAAGCGATAAGCTGTGTCGCAAATACGGAGTATCTGTTATAAGCTCTAAATCCGAATTCAAACCGATAGATCAAACGACAATGCAGTTGGCATTGAAACATAAATCATGGAAAATTCAGTTGCTGAGTGATCTTGATGAAGCAAAAGAAAGTTGTAAAAGCAAAAGTGAATTTATATCATTTCTCAAAAATAAAAACTACGAGGTCCGATACGAAAAACACATCACCGTTCATAAAATCGGTGAGAAGAAAGCAATCCGTGTTGATACTTTAGCAAAACAGTTCGGAAGTCAATATACCAAAGCCGAGCTTGAAAAGGCAATGGGATATTCAACAAATCTTGCTGATACAAATACAAGCAATTTAAATTTGCAATCGAAGAAAACCTGCGCAAGAAAAAATATTAACGAATGGCAAAGGTTTGAATCCTGGTCATTTTCTCAGGACAACAGGTACGCAAATAATTACAGATGTTTGACAAAACAGTATAGGACAAACTATCACACGAGTCGATTTCCGACAGGAACTCGGAAATCAATATTATTTACAATACTGTGTGCACTTTTCATAAGTCCGAATAGAAAAAAGTACAGAGAACATAAAAGCTACCGGTTATCCAATAGGACTACAGATGATACAAATATAATCAGAACTAAATATTGGTGCGAGAACATCAGATACGGAGATCTAATATCAGCCCAGGGCAACAATTTTGCTGTTAAAATTCCGGCAGATCAGCTTGGAAAAATTATTGTTCTTCCGATTTTCTACAGTGCAAATGTGAATTTAGAAACCAAGACAGCGGTTATTACAGTCAAAGAAAATAATAAAGAGATAATCTGCAAAGCTCTCGGTTATGACAGCAAGCAAGTTGAACAGCAGTCAGATAAGTTGATCAATTCACAAAAATACAAACGATTAAAAGATCTCGCCGCTTCTTCAAATACAAAGCTCAGCTATATGATCGTTACAAAAATTCAGCTCGAGCTTTTAAAATTGAATGAAATCGAGCTTGCGGCTTTTCCTAAGGACGACGGGAAATATAATGTTGCGTTTATGCCGGACACCAAAGAACTCATTACAAAAATTCTCTACCCTGCGGATGAGAGCAAGCAGGAAACAGAGTATGAACGAAATAACAGACTAAACAAAGAAATAAAACGTTTAGCCGCAGTAAACGGTGAGAAACCTAAATATAGAATGGTTGCCCCCGAATTGCTTGACAACATAAAGCGATCCGGTATACAGTTTGCCTATTTTAAAAAAGGCGATAAGTATAATATAGTTTTCCTTAGGAAAAACGAAACGGAAATTGATCAACTACTGAAACAACTCAGAAAAGAAAAATAGCAGAAGCAACAAAAAATCCAGTTTTAATTTGTTTAATATTTAATGTTATAATGATAGACAAACGCAACGAAAAGTGTTATAATAAAGTCGGCGAAATCTATTCTCCGACTTTTTATATAAAATGATGACGGCTTACTAAGAAGTGAGCCGCAGAAAAAACGGAGGTATAGATATGGCAAGGAAGTACGAACTGATAAATGATTTGTACGATCAAATCATTGTCGATGTGACGAAAGACGCTCGAGCGTGGCAATCGTTCTTAAGAACTGCTTGCAGAAATTACAAGTTACGTTTTGACGAACAGCTGTTACTGTTTGCTCAGCGTCCGGACGCAACGGCGGTATTAGAAATCGAACGTTGGAACACAGCATTCGGCAGATGGGTCAACAGAGGTGCAAAAGGCATCGCAGTATTTGAGGATTCTTCGGGCAAAAGCCAAAGACTTAAATACTACTTTGACATCACCGATACACACGGAACAAAACGGTCAAGAGAAGTTCCGGTATGGAAAATGTCTGACGAATATCAAAGCGATGTTACGGAAGCATTAAAAAATACATTTGGCACATTAAGCGACTTGGATAGTCTTGAAAGCGTAATTAAAGAAAGCGTATCTAATGCAGTGGATGACAACATAGATGACTATATCTATAATTTTATCAGAAACGGAACAGGCAGTGAAATAGACTATATAAGTACTGATGAAGCTGAAGAAATATACAAACGACTTGTAAAAAACAGCGTAGTGTATATGATTTCCGAACGTCTTGGAGCAGACAGTGGGTTAACCGAATCCGATTTTGAGGGTATAGAATATTTCAGCACACATGAATTGTTGAACTCTATCGGATATGCCACAAGCGATATAGCCAAAATGGGACTCGGTGTAGTCGCAAAAACGGTTCGTGCAATTGAAAAGGAAAATCAACAGGCGATAATGCCTGACAACAATATAAGCTATAATAGCGAAAGGAGTTCTAATTATGAAAGAAATCACTTACACAATGCAGGGCGACTATCTGATTCCGGATCTTTCATTACCGGAACAGCAGGAGGTAACACTCGGCAAATGGGCACAGATGAAAAAGGAATATCTGAAGCAGCACCACAAGATAATGTACTACAATCTGATGACGAGTTGTCAGTTAACACAGTACCTCGCAGAAACGGAACAGAGAGCGCTCAAACTGGAGGACGAGCTGATCAAAGAGATGTCGGTAAAACAGGGGCTGACAGAAGAGCTGAAAGCGAAAGATATGATGAAATGGGTTCAGCTGATGAACAATCTCAGGCACGAAGTTCAAGAGATAGTTACTCAGCAGATAATAATGAGCGTTTAAGCAACATTAAGCCGTTACCGTCAATCAATGAACAAACGGCTTTCATAGCAGAATATGAAGCAGAGGTTACAAAAGCCTCTGCTTTTTCTGTTTCTCCGGGAAAAAACTCGGACGATAAATTTCGCTATCAGCTTTTAAGCCGTATGCAATCCGATTGTAACTATATGCTCGGCAACGGCGGCGCAGGTGCTATACGCTATCTTGACGGTGAAAACGTTGATACGCACATCCATAATATGCTTGAGCTTTATAACTCGTTTTCCGATAACGCAAAACCCGAATGGATTTCTGTAGAAGAAATTGAGGGTTACAGAGAAAAGCTCACGGCACTTGTAGCTGCAAGCGGAAAAGAAATTCAGCAAAATTCCGTGGAAAAAGCTGAAAGTCAGAAGCCCGAAATCCCGTCCGATGTGGATAAATTCTACGTTCAGCCCGAAATTGAGCAGGTCACTTGGATTTACTACAATCCCGACAGTGCCGCAGGCGGTCAGCTGGTGTACAACTACCTCACCTATGACGACATTTTCAATGCAGTTCTGAAAGACGACCCTATGGAATATCTGCTTGAAAACTGCAAGCAGGAAACGCTTGACAGGGGCAGCGCAGGCTTTGATGGGGCTGTTGAGGAATTTATGACTGACAGCGAGGATATATCAAGCCGAGAAGAAAATTACGTTGGCAAGTTGCTTGCTCTGACCGAGCCGAGATATGCCATTTATCAGCTGAAAGACGGCGAGGAATTAAGGGACTATCGCTTTACAAACAGCGAATATATGCAGGCTCACGGAATGTATGCCGACCGTGAAAATTACAATCAGGTGTATCGTGGCAGAATGCAGGAAAACGAAACGCTTGAGGATATTTTTGCAAAATTCAACGTCAATCGTCCCGAAGATTTCCACGGACATTCCCTTTCGGTGAGTGACATTATCTGCGTTAAGCAGAACGGAAAAATCACGGCGCATTTTGTTGACAGCGCAGGCTTTAAGGAAGTTCCCGACTTCACGCTTTCACGTGAGGAAAGAAAAGTCCACCGTACCCTTACCGATAATCTCACCTTGCTTGCGGACAATCAGCTTGCAAGTGATGAAATGGACACACTTGCCGACAAGCTGTTTAATTACGAAAAAGCGCAGAAATACAGCGGCACAAGCAGCCGTTGGCTTATCGGCGCAGGTAAGACCGCAGACAAATTTGAGGATATCACAACAAGGTATCACAACGGCGAGGACGTCCGTGCGGAGCTTGCAAAGGGTATGTACGGCAAGCTCAACCATATCGAATTTTTCGGCAGCAAGGACGGTATAGACGATGTTGATATTTCCGCAACAAAAAGCGAGGAAAGCATCACATTCCGCACCAAGGGCGGATTTGAGGTTACGCATTCGTGGGAAACTCTCGGCGAAGCGCTGATTACCGCTGCAAAACAGGAATACGACCGTCACGAGGAGCTTGACAGGCAATTCGGAACGCAGGAGAAAACTCCTGAAATAATCGCCGAGCCTGTTCACGATACCGCCGATTTTGATGAAATCCCCAATGACATATCCGACAAAGAACAAAAACCGGTTGCTCCTGCTTGGGAACAGAGGAAAAAGTCAAAGGTAAAGAGTTTCGACTTGCACCCCGATGTTCCGATGTCAGAGCGAAATAACTTTGATTTGCGTTCCAATCCCGTTGAACAAGTAGGCAAGAAAGAACGCTTTCGTAGAAATGCAGAAGCAATAAAGGTACTCAAAGAATGTAAGTTTGAAAACAGATTTGCCACACCCGAAGAACAACTCGTCCTGTCTAAATATGTCGGCTGGGGCGGTTTGCCCGAAGCCTTTGACGAGAATAATTCAGCGTGGGCAAATGAGTTTGCAGAGCTTTATACTATACTCTCACCCGAAGAATATGCCGCCGCAAGAGAAAGTACACTGACCGCCTTTTACACCCCTCCCGATGTAATCAATGCCATATACAAGGCAATGGAACAGATGGGATTTAAGGAGGGTAACCTGCTTGAACCATCCTGCGGTATCGGTAACTTCATCGGTATGCTGCCAAAGTCAATGAAAAGCACAAAGATTTACGGCGTTGAGATTGATACAATCTCGGCAGGCATTGCACAGCAGCTTTATCAGAAATCTTCAATAGCGGCACAGGGATTTGAAGAAGTGAATGTGCCGGACAGCTTCTTTGACGGAGTTATCGGCAATGTTCCGTTCGGTGATTTCAAGGTGCTTGATAAGAGATACGATAAGTATAATTTCCTTATCCACGACTATTTCTTTGCAAAGTCTTTGGATAAGTTACGTCCCGGCGGTATTATGGCTCTTGTTACAAGTAAAGGCACGATGGAGAAGACAAATTCATCTGTCAGAAAATATATAGCACAAAGGGCAGAACTCCTCGGCGCAATCAGACTGCCGAATAATACCTTTAAGGGTAATGCAGGTACAGAGGTTGTGTCAGATATTTTATTCCTGCAAAAGCGTGACAGGCTCGTTGATATTGAACGGGATTGGGTCCATCTTGACACTGACGAAAACGGCATCACAATGAACTCATATTTTGTACAGAATCCGGAAATGATACTCGGCGAGATGAAAACCGTAAGCGGTCGCTTTGGCGAAGAAGTAACCTGCGTGCCGTTTGAAAATGCCGATCTTTCAGAATTGTTATCGGAAGCGGTAGCAAATATACACGGAGAGATTTCCGAATATGCGGTAACCGATGAGCTTGAGGAAGAAGATAATTCGATTCCTGCCAACCCTACGGTAAGAAATTTTTCTTACACGGTAGTGGACGATAAAATCTATTTCCGTGAAAATTCCCGTATGTCGCCTATAGAGGTATCGGCAACTGCTGAAAACCGAATTAAGGGTATGATCGGAATAAGAGATTGCGTTCGCAATCTGATAGAATTACAATCAGAAGACTATCCCGATGAAGAGATAAAGGCAGAACAGGCAAAACTTAATGCGGTTTACGACACTTACGTTAAAAAATACGGTCATATCAACAGCAGAGCTAACAAATCTGCTTTTGGCGATGACAGTTCTTTTGCACTTTTATCTGCCCTTGAGATAATCGGCAATGAAGGTGATTTTGAACGTAAAGCGGATATATTCTTTAAGAGAACGATAATGCCGCATAAGCCTGTTACACAGGTCGATACGGCAAGCGAAGCACTCGCTGTGTCTATCGGCGAAAAAGCTATAATTGATATGGAATACATGAAACGTCTGACCGGAAAAGAGGAAGATGAGATTTTCAACGATCTAAAAGGCGTAATTTTTTTAAACCCTCTTTATAACGGAAATGACGATAATCAAGTTAAGTATTTCATGGCAGATGAATATTTGTCCGGCAATGTCAGAGAAAAGCTTGCAATCGCCAAAAAGTTTGCAGAAGCCGATTCTTCATTCAACATTAATATTGAAGCGTTAGGAAAGGTTCAGCCTGAAGACTTGACAGCGAGCGAAATATCTGTACGGTTAGGCTCGACTTGGTTACCGATTGATGTTGTACAGCAATTCGTTCACGAATTTTTAAATACACCGGCTTATGTCAAAAGCAGTATAGTTGTACACTATTCACAATACACAGGTGAATGGAGCATTGACGGGAAATCATACGACAGAAGTAATGTTAAGGCTTATAACACATACGGTTCATCTCGAATCAATGCGTACAAGATCATAGAAGAAACATTGAACTTAAAGGATGTACGTATATTCGATTATGTTGAAGATATTGACGGAAGCAGAAAACCGGTGCTTAACAAAAAAGAAACGGCTATTGCTCAATCAAAGCAGGAGCTTATAAAGCAAGGCTTTCAGGAATGGGTATGGTCATTTGTATAGCCATAATCGATACCTGTACAGATATTGCGTCAAGTGTATTTACAAGTGCTGATGAAATTATAGTTTTTCCGTCATTTGATACGCTTAAAAGCACTGATACGGGATTATGGATTATCGGAGAACTGCTTAATCAGCTATTGGATTTTGTATTGCTTGCTCCGATTATAATCGTCGCCTTAGCAATATTAATTATATGCGGGCTCGTAATGATAAAACTAATGCTCCGTACTTTTGAGTTGGCACTATATTGCAGTGTATCGCCTGCTTTTTTTGCATGCCTGTTAGGTGATGCAACAAAGGGATATTTTAAGCGTTTTATTGATGGCTTGCTCAGCTCAGCGCTCTCGCTTGTATATATGGGAATAATATATCTCGCCGGATCGTACTGGTGCAAAGTTCTCACAATGAACAACGTAGGTGTAGATTCGCCTATGGATGTCTTGGTTTGGCTGTCTTCGGCCGGACCGAAAGTTTTAGTAGTGCTTGCTATGGGATTTTTAATCTTAAAGCCACCGCTTGCATTACGTCAGCTTACAGGAGGTTCATAAAAATGATAAAGTGCAAAGTAACCAAAAAAATAATGCAAGAATCCGGAACGATAATGGGATTATCAATCATTCAAATCGTGACTTTAATAATCGGCTGTATCGTAACTATAGGATCATTGCTGTTACTATGGCTGGTACTTAAAGTCGGTATAGATGCGGTAATGTGGATAGTATTTCTTGAATTAGTGCTGTTCATCGGATTTGGTGTAGTGCGAATTCAAGGTATGTCAGTATTAAAGTTCATCACTTCTAATTCTACACAAAAGCGACCATACAATAGCAAGGGGGTATTCAACAATGTCGATAATAGATAAATTCTTTAATGGCGGTTCTGCAAGGAAAAATGTGCCTTTCGGCTATGACAAACGTATTGTTATGCCGAAATCGGCACAGGATACAATACCGTTTTATGAAGTGTACGATAACGGATTGTTTCTTACAGGAGTTAACACGTTTACGTTGATATTTGCATTTTCGAATATCGACTATTCTCTGCTACGTGACAGAGAGCAGGAAGAAACCTATCAACGTTATCAGCGTTTGCTTAACGCACTTCCGGTCGAAATAAATTTTCAGGAGTTTATTATGAACTCTTCTGTTAATACAGCAAAGCTCAGAAATATTCTCATAAGCAACAACAAGGAAATACCTCGTGATATACTCGATGATTACAACAAAAATCTCGAAACGTATATTGCAAAATCCGAAGACGCAACAAGCGAAAAAATAACACTCGTCGCCATGTCATATACTCCGAACGAAACCGTGGATAATGTTAATATAATGTTTCGTTATTACAGGGAAATGCAGAATTTTTACGCTGCTATCGGCAGTGAAACTCGCCAGCTTATGCCCGAAGAAGTTTTCGCAATTCTTTACGAATATTATCATCCGTTTGATAATACCGAATTTCTGTTGCCATCCGATATATATTCACGTGGCGGATCCATAAAGGACTATATTGCACCATCAATGTTTGCATTCCGTCCCAAAGAAATTGAAATCGGTAATTCGTATACAAGAATAATGTATATGGCTCGATACGACAGAACATTAGACGACGAGTTTATACGGGATATTCTTGATAACAATTGTAAAGTTGCCGTTTCAAAGCATATTAGGCATATAGACAAATCCGAAGCGCAGGATAAGGTTAAAGACAACATATACTCACATCAAGGCAAAATTCAGGCACGCCTTGAAAAGAATCATAAAAAAGGTCTTAATTTTGTGCCATACCATTGGATGGAGCGTGAGCGTGAACTTGAGGACTTGCAGGAGCGACTTTCCGATACAAACTGTGAGCTTTTCAAGATAGGCGTATATATCTCTCTGTCTGCGGCTACAAAAGAAGAGCTTGACGAGCTGACAGAAGCAATACGCTCTAAAGGTAAAAAACATCAGGTAGTTATTGATTGTCTGGTGCGTCAGCAGGAAAAAGCGCTTAATTCCGTCTTGCCGTTTGGAATAAATCATTTTGATACCGCCAACGGAAACAGCGTTAACACTTATGTGTTATCGGATGCCGCAGGTATACTGATACCATTTTCTGCACGGTCATATTTTTCGGACACCGGTCTTTGCTACGGTATGAACAAGCATACCAATGCTATCATTGTTCTTGACCGAGCAGAAGAAATGAATGCTAACGGCTTCATTCTCGGTACATCGGGTTCGGGTAAATCTATGTACTGTAAATCTGAAATTATAGATACCGTCATACGTTATCCAAAGTCAGAAAAGATAATTATTGATCCTGACGGAGAATACTATCCTATCATCAAACAGTTTGGCGGAGATACGCTAAAATTATCGGCTGATTCCGAAACGAAGATTAACATATTCGACACTGATATAAACATCAGTGAAAACGGCACTTCTGCCGTTGCAATGAAATCCGAACTGATTATGTCAATCATAGAAACAGCACGAGGCTTTCCCCTGTCTGCGGCAGATAAGTCAATCATCGACAGTTGCGTCAAAGAAGTCTACGCTGATTATGTGCTTAATAACGGTAATCCGGAATTCATACCTACGTTTGTTGATTTTTATAATGCTCTTATAAACAAAAAACTACCTGAAGCAGATCAGATAGCACTGGACATCGAGCTTTATGTTAACGGCAGTTTCAATACTTTTTCGGGCAGAACAAACATTCATACGGATAACAGGCTGTTGTCCATTGATATATCCGATATGGGCGAACAGCTCCGTCCGGTAGGATTACAGGTTATACTCGAGTACATCTGGCAGCGTGTTCGTGACAACAGAAATAAGGGCATTCAAACTTGGGTGTGGGTCGATGAGTTCTCCGTTATGTTCAACGACGGTAACGGTAAAGAAACAGTTCGCTCTGCCGACTTTTTTCAGAAGGTATTTAAACGAATCAGAAAATACGGCGGTATCCCTACCGGCATAACACAGAACATAACGGAAGTCCTTGATTCGGGGCAGGCAAAGGTTATGCTTTCTAACTCTGAATTTGTAGTTCTTCTTCAGCAGAAGAAAACCGACCTTGATAAGCTCATAGAGTTATTTAACTTGTCGCCTTCGCAGTCGAGCTACTTGCAGACCGGTGAAAAAGGCACAGGGCTTATCGTAAGCGGCAGAAAGATAATACCGTTTGACAGACGCATTCCAAAGGATAGTGCAATATACAAGCTCTGTCAGACTGATTTTAGGAGAGAAATATGAAAAAACTGCAATTAAAATACTCTACGCCTAAAATTAAATTAAACTCTGTTAAAAAGCTGTGTGAAAACAAGGATAATAGCTCAAACATAAAAAATTGTGCTACCTGTAGCACAATGAGTATAACAAATAAAATCTTGACTAATGCAGAACAATCAGAGGAAAACAGCAATCAGTTGACAGATTCAGCTTTGTTTGCAAAAACCTTTGCCGATTTTAAAAATGCTCATATACCGATATGTGCATTTTCCGTATATGACAGCGATTTTACTCATTGTTACGGAAACAGAATAAACGACAGAGCCGTACTTTTACGCTGTTTTTCTTTACCGTCAGTTACCGTTATTACGGCGGCTGACGGTATTCTTTCAAATCCGATGTTGCGGTCAAGGCTTGTTTGCAGAATTTACCTTTCGGTAGACAGTTACCTGATGATTATACTTGATTCTTTTGCTTATGAAACTTTCAAGGAGGATAACCTGAAGATCATCTCCTCGATACTCGAGAAATTAAAAATTACACTTATAAACCAGAAAGCGGTGATTAAATGAATATTGTATTGATTACCGGTAAACGCAGTATGCGTAACCTTGATACAGTGCTTAAAAAATCCGAGCAAGCTGTAACGGTAGGTAAGTACACTTCTGTCAGACCCAATACAGCTACTGAAATATACGAAAAGTATCGTCCCCATGGTATATTAGTCGGGGACGATACCGTCACTAAAGGCGTATCACTGATAGATTTTCTCAGCATTATAAAAATGCGTTACGGCTATATGCGTATAATTTTTATGTGCAGTAACGATAGCAGTTTCAACAAGTATGCGTCGGCTTTATATTCTATAGGCGTTTATGATATTGTTGTGGGCTATGATCCTGCCGCAATAGATTATGCGATCTTAAATCCAAAAACAGAAACGCCCGATATTCCGGTTACGGAAGATTCATCGGATGAAAATAAAGAACTGAGTTATCCCGACAGAAAAGTGCACGAATATCCCGGCAACTTTGTCGGGATCAATTATAAAGATGTCAGTGACAATTCATATTCAATGCAAACTGTACGTTTAACTGAAAATTATGAACGAATACAGCGAGGTAATGTGATTATTTCGGTATTCGGATATAATTCCCGTTGCGGCAGTACATACACTGCTTTTGACATTGCATTTTACTTACACAAGTACGAAAGAGCAAAGGTTTGCATTGTTACAGCTGTAACAGCCGGGTTATGCAAATATTTTAACGTAGACGAAACTACCGTAAACGAGAACGGCTTCAACATAGATGATGTTATTATATATTCGTGTTTCGATAAAATCAGTGATACGTTCGATTACATCGTTTGCGATGACGGCATTACGCTTAATCATAATGCGTATATACACCTTTTGCTGTGTTCGGCGGCTGATTGGGATATGCCAATGCTTACTGATTACATTAACAACGTAATTATTCCGAATAAGATGGATGTAAATCTGTGCTTTTTCCCTGTTACCGTAAATAAGTTTGTTGCAATAAACAAACAGCTTATAAAGTCCGGATTTAATGCGTATATGCTTGAGCCTTCCGACAACTGGATGGCAACAAACGCAAACAACAATAACGTATACAGCAACATTCTTAAAGCATATATCGTTTATTAAGATGTGCTACCTGTAGCACAACTTGAAAGGAGAAGATTATGATTGTAATCTATGCCGAAAAATACAGCCTCGGTCGGACAATTGCCGAGGCTTTAGGCGCATACAAAAAAACAGTGAATCCTAAAGAACCCTCGATAGCTCACTGGAGCTTAAATTTAAACGGCGAGGAAGCTATACTTTGTCACGGTGCCGGTCACTTATGCGGTTTAGCTCCGGCTGAAGATTATAACGAAAGTTATAAATTCTGGAGCTTCGATAATTACCCGATTATACCCGAACATTTTATTACAAGAGTAAAAGATAATAATTATTCCAGGCTTGCTTATGATTATGTTAAGCAGTTCTTTGATAAGGCGGATCTGATAATCAATGCCACTGATGCAGACCGTGAAGGCGAATTGATTTTTGCGTACTTATATGAAGTGTTGCATTGTACAGTGCCTTATAAACGTGTTTGGATAACAGATTTGACGCCTTTTAAGATCAGAAAGGCATTTGCAGAGTTACGCCTGGCAAAAGATATGAAGCCGCTTGAAAATGCAGGACGTATACGGTCTGCAACAGACTGGCTCGTTGGTATTAACACGTCTGTTGCGGCTACATTGAAATTCGGTGGTACGGATAATGTATTCGCCTGCGGACGTGTAAAAATGCCGACACTCGCAATGATTGTTAAGCGTGAACGGGAAATAAGGAATTATGTTAAAAAGCCGTTTTATAAAATAGTTGCCAATATCGAAGCAACTGACGGCGCAAAGTTTACTGCCGAAGCGGCAGATAAGTACGATACCGAAACGGCGGCAAAGGCTGTTATAGATGAAATTAAATTAAATACGGCAAAAGCGATTAAAGTCGAGGTGTTGCAAAAGCAGACAGCCGCTCCGCTTTTATATAACACTACACATTTGCTTGCTGATTTATCAAAGTGTACGGATCTCACAATTGATATGCTTACAAAGCTCGTTCAGAGCTTGTACGAAAACAGATTGATAACATATCCACATACAAGCTCAGAGCATCTTACAGACGCAATGAAAGATGAAACGGTAAAGATAATAAAGCTACTGTTTGAAATGCCCGAATTTGCTAAATATGCTATTCCTGTTGACAAATTTGCACCCTGTACACGTCGGCATTATGATGACAGCAAAGTTGATTCGCACACCGCTATTACACCGACCGCTCTTGTGCCGAATGATTTAAGCGGTATGTCGGAAAATGAGCGCAAGGCATATACTTTGCTTGCGTTATCAATTATCCGTACTGTTTATCCGAAAGCTGTTACAGAAAATGTCAAAGCTGTTTTTCAGATTGATAATCAGCTGTTTACAGCAACCGGAACGAATATAATCAGTCCCGGTTGGTTTGCTGTTGATGCAACGCCGAAGGTAATCGGGTTGCCCGAAATCGTTAAGGATAACGATTATAAAGTTATCGGTTTCGATGTCAAAGAGGGACAAAATGAGCCACGGCAGATTATAATAACAAGTGCAACAGAAAAAAGATAGACTTCATATCAACTTTAGTGTAAAATGTAAATAACCACAAATAC